>OIYG01000765.1_pt1 | contig 28454 bp, 22 predicted proteins | sample 1587861 | NCBI WGS metagenome assembly OIYG01 (sample SAMN03283272) | human gut metagenome | biome: human-associated habitat; material: feces | host: Homo sapiens | place: Peru | collected 2012 | reverse complement strand
GACCGGATAAAACTCCGGTTAAAAGGAATGAGTCCGGTGCAATACCGAACTCATTTCGCAGAAGCTATTTAACCAGAATCGTCCAACTTTTGGGGTGCATATCAGGGCAGCGGTTACTTCTTATTTTTATGATCAATTATCCCAATAATTAGGGAGATCAACGCCACAAGGAATGAGCAGAATTCAATAAGATCTGGCCATGTAACCATTTGCGGCACCCCCTCTCTATGTAAACTAGATAGATTGCTATAGAATGGGGGCAAAGAAGCATTCACCCCCAAAGAAAGATGGGGGACCGCCTACCGGGGTACTGGTAGCACCGCTATAAACATAGCATATTATCCGACAAATTGCAAGAAATTTCCACGGAATTTCTCGCAAAAGAAGCCCCGGCTTTTCAGTAGATGCTGAAAAGCCGGGATTCTTTTTTCATCACAATTCCGCCATAGTCGTAGTTTTATGTTCCGCCGCCATGGCAGACCGGGCTCAGGCGGATGAGGGCCAGGGTGGCATCGTCCTGGGTTTGCTGGGTGCCCTGGCGCAGGAGAATGTTTGCCAGCTCTCCCGGGGGACGGATGGTCTCCTCCGGGGTGAGCGGCGGGGTAAAGGTCACGCCGTCGCTGACCAGGATGAGATTTTCCCCCCGGCGCAGGGAAAGTCTGGCAATCCGCGCCCCGCCCTCTCCCAGCTCCACCCCCGGCGGAAGCCCCGGTTTGCCGATGGGCTTTGCCCGATGGCGGGTCAGCAGCCAGCTGGGGGCAGCGCCCCACTTATACAGGGAGGCGTAGCCTGTATCCAGCCGGATTTCCGCCAGGTCCGCGGTGACGGCCCCGGATTCCCCGGTCAGCAGCAGCTGGGCGTTCAGGCTCCTCAGGGCATAGGTTGGAGGCAGCCCCGCCGTCAGCATCCCCTTCAGCAAATCCACCGCCTCCGCCGCCTCCCGGGCCGCCGGGGCACCGGTGCCCATGCCGTCGCATAGCAGCACATAAAACCGGGGCCCCGGCCCGGGAAAGGCGGCGCACCGGTCTCCATCCACCTGCTCCCGCTGCCGACTTCGGACGGAAACGGAAACCCGATAGCGAATCTGGCCCACAGTCAGACGCAGGGGCAGCCCATCGGCCACCCGCCGCAAATACCGGGATAGCATCCCATATTGTTGGGCCACCGCCATGCGGTATTCCTCCCGTCTCCGGTGCTCGGCATCCAAAAGCCGTTCCCGCTCCCGGACGTACCCCGCCTCCCGCAGGACCCGGGCCGTCCAGGCGCAGGAAAAGGACAGGGGGTCCGAGAAGATGCCCTCGTCCATGCGCGCCCGCTGCCCGCACTCCGCCGCCCGGGGACAATCCGCACAGGCGAGGCTTTTCACCTGCTCCACCCGGTCCGGAACAGCTCCGGGGCGGGCCGGGATTTCCAGCAGCCGCTGCTGCATCCGGCCCAGGACCTCCGCCGCCTGCTCCAGCCGCACCTGGGCCCCGCTGATGCCCCGGGTCCCCGGAGGCAGCAGGAAGGACCAGGGAATCATGGCACCCAGAATTCCGCCGGTGCTCACCCCCAGCCAGGCACCGATATTCCAGCTGCGGCCCAGGGCCATGCCCAGGATACAGCCCAGGGCCGGTCCCGGCATCCGCCGCCAGGGCTCCTTCATAGGGACCGTCCGGCACAGCCAGCCCAGGCCCAGCCCCGCCGTCATCCCCGGCATCCCGGCCCATTCCAGCCCGGCCCCGGCCAGCATCGCCGCCGGGAGGGGCCCGGAGGCGGCGAGTATTCCCACCGCCCCGAAGGCCAGGGGGGCCAGCCCCGCCGCGGCCAGTGCCCGAACCCCCAGGCCGAAGGTCAGCCAAAGGGCCAGGGGGTGCTGAGTGGTGTGCAGCCAGCCGAAGAGCAGCGCCCCAACCCCGGCCAGCCCCGCCCACAGGAGGAGCGCCCGGGGCTGGAGGGTAAAAAAACAGCCTGTCCCTCCGGCCAGGAGGGAAAAGCAGACTCCCGCCCATTCTGGCCTGCGCTCCCCCGCCGCCCGAAGGACGAAGGCGGTCAAAAGCCCCGCCGCCGTCCAGAGCATCCCGGGGCCCAGGCCAAAGAAGCATAAATATCCGGCCCCCGCCCCCAAGGCCGCCGCCAGCGGCCACAGCCCCGGGCTGGCCGCCGCCAGCGCCGCCGCCAGGGGCACCGGTCCCCCCAGGGCCGGGATCGCCGCCAGCAGCAGACCTCCGCCGCAGTACACAATGATTTTGCACCCCAGCTCCACCCCCGGCTCTGAGAGCATCAGCGAAAGCTGCCGTTTGCCTCTTAAAAAATACCCCGCCACCGTCATTGCAGCATGTCCCCTTTCGTAAATCCGCGGGCCCGTTCCTACGGTGCCACTCTACCACGGGGGGCCACAGGAATGCGTCGCTTCCGGGGCCTTGCAAAGGGAAATTTTCCGGTGTATAATACGAAAAAACCATCCCATTTGATTCAGGAGGACTTATGGCAAAGGAATTTGAGGTAAAATACCGGGTTTCCCCCGAGGCGTTTTCCCGTTTGGAGGCGGACTTTGGCCCCTTCCGGGAAATCACCATGGAGACCACCTACTATGACACGCCGGACAAAATCCTTTCCGCCCGCCGCTGGACGCTCCGGCGGCGGATGGAAAACGGGGTCTCCGTCTGCACCCTGAAAACCCCGGGGCAGGGGCTTGCCCGGGGAGAATGGGAGACGGAATGCCCGGATATCCGCAGGGCCATTCCGAAGCTCCTGGCCCTGGGTGCCCCCGGGGAGCTGGAAGCTATCACCGCCCAGGGTCTTACCCCGGCCTGCGGGGCCCAATTTGTCCGCCTGGCCAAACACCTCTCCTACGGCAGCTCCACCCTGGAGCTGGCCCTGGACCGGGGGAAGCTTATGGGACAGCGTCAGGAAGTGCCCCTATTGGAGGTGGAAGCCGAGCTGAAAGAGGGGCGCGAAACGGATGTCCTCTCCTTCGGTGCCGCCCTGGCGGCAAAATACGGCCTTACCCCGGAAGAAAAAAGCAAGGTTGTAAGAGCCATGGAGCTGGAATAAAAAACCGCGCTTGATAACCTATCCGATTAGTAGTATAATAATTCTCACTTTGAACACTAGGAGAAAAATATGCTTAATCAATTTTCCAGATCCCAGCTTGTATTCGGGGCCGAGGCCATGGAGAAGCTCGCCGCCAGCCGGGTGGCGATCTTTGGCATCGGCGGCGTGGGCGGCTATACCGCGGAGGCCCTGGTCCGCTCCGGTGTTGGGGCCGTGGACCTTGTGGACGACGACCGGGTCTGTCTGACCAACCTGAACCGGCAGATTATGGCCACCCGCTCCACCGTGGGAAAATACAAGGTGGAGGTTGCCCGGGACCGGCTCCTGGACATCAACCCCACGTGCCAGATTACCACGCACCAGACCTTTTTCATGCCGGACACCAAGGACCAGTTTGATTTTTCCCAATATGACTACGTAGTGGATGCCATCGACACCGTGACGGGCAAAAAGGAGATCATCCTCTGCGCCCGGGAAGCAGGGGTGCCGGTGATCAGCTGCATGGGCGCGGGCAACAAGGTGGAGGCCTCCGCCTTCCGGGTGGCCGATATCTACGAGACCAAGGTCTGCCCCCTGGCCCGGGTCATGCGGAAAATCTGCCGCCAGAACGGCATCGACCATCTGAAAGTGGTCTATTCTGAGGAAGAGCCCCTGCCACCCCAGGAGGACATGGCTATCTCCTGCCGAAATCACTGCATCTGCCCCCCCGGCACCGCCCGGAAATGCACCCAACGCCGGGCCATCCCCGGCTCCACCGCCTTCGCCGTGGCCGCCGCGGGCATGATCCTCGCGGGGGAAGTGGTCAAGGACCTGACAGAGTTCCGGAGGGGATAATACTGAATTCAAATTAAAACTAGGCAAAGCATTCTCTTACCCACCTCCATCACCCAACATCAGTATACCACAGAGCTAAATATTGTACAGTTTTATTTTAGATTTAGTATGAATCCCGGCTTTTTAAGAGTCCTGTATGTAATTCCGTATCACTCTCATTGGAAAATGGAGGAATGCCATTATGCTTATTGGGAGTTGACTCCAACAGTAGACTATATTTATCCCTGTCGCACTCGGCAGGATAGATTCTGAAGAGAACTGGACAACGACATCCATGCTGCATAATTCTATTAAAAGTAATCGGACTTTGGAACAATTGCAATGGAAACTGCATGAATCGGAAGATTTTCATGAATGGGATGGTTTAACAGAACTTTTTATAGAATTAGTAGATGCTGATCCATCTTTACTGGAGGATGTTTACATTATGAAGTGGTATATAATTTCAAAAAATGTTTATCAGCTTGAATCAGTAAAACCGTAAATTTGGAATAGAAAGGTTATTTCAAACGAGTGAAGCGAGCAGAGAATACGCGGTCTTTGAGTACTCAGTAACGGTACGTTCTCGACTCTGCTGACACGCCGCTTGTCCATATAAAAAGAGGGATTGCCCCGTATGATTGAAACAATCATTTCGAGACAATCCCTCAGCTATTTCAGGATTCCCTATTATTAGATTAATTTGGGGCTTATAATCCCGCACCGATAACGACAGCAAGAATATTGGCAATAATGATGATCAGCGCGCCGCCGATTCGGGAAGAAATCTGAGCAAAAGGCATCAGGCACATGCGGTCTGCAGCTCCAAGAACGGCAACATCACCGGAGCCTCCCATATTTGCCATACACAATCCTGCAGTTATGGAGGATTCAATAGGATGGAAGCCAACCAGTTTGCCCATCAGCCAACTGCCGATTACAGCGCCGAAAACTGTTGCGAAAATCATCACCAGATAAATCAGGGAGAAGGATTCAATAACTTGTTTCAGGTCCATATAGGTAAAACCAATGGTAAAGAAAACGGCGGGAATAAATGCTTTAGATGCCACAGTATACCACTGTTTCATATCACGCTGCATACCTTCGGGTACAAGACCGCTGATCTTAAAAACAGCGCAGGCCAGAATAGTCCATGCGTAGTAGTGGATTCCAATGGGGATGTACTTGGCGAGCAGCTTGCCGATGATGTAGAAAATTGCAGTGCCGACGAGGCCGCGGCCAATGCTCAAAGGATCCAGGCCTTCCTTATCTTCAGATTTGGATTCTACTGTGAGATCCGAGGATTTCATAAGAGAACCGTTGCCGGTCCACTCAGGATGCCTTTTGCCCATTCCGTTTAACAAGCCGGCTATAACAACGGAGACTGCATTGCCAATGCACACCGCAGGCATCATCAAGGTGAGATAGTAAGCCTGATCATGGGACAAGCGTGCTTCATAGGCCAGGGCTGTGGGAACAGCACCGGCAGATGTGCCGCCACCCATGATGGGAAGGGACACAAACAGGATTGACTCTCTCCATCCATATCCGCTGATGGCACCAATTACGCCAGTCAGAGCAAATGCGCAAAAAATACCGCCAAGAATGGGAAAGAAATACCGGCTGCCCGCTTTAATCAGCAGTTTCCTGTCCATGGTCAGAATCGATCCGCAGATCAGAGCGCCAACTACAAGACCGATATAATCTTCTTTCTTTACAAAATTATCGATGGATGCCGTCAGATCTTCCGGGAAAATGTTGAGGTAGCGAATGAGCGCAGAGCCAAAAATCGCAATGAAGGCGCCACCGCCTACATATTTGTAGAACAAAGGAATACTGTCACCGATCTGCATAAGAAGGATGCCAAGGATTGTTGTCATCGCATACAGTCCCAGAAATCCGGGAGCTGTGCAGCCTACAAATATACCAATAATTGTCAGAGCCAGATAAGCAAGGAATGTCATTGAATCAAAATATTGAAATTTGAATTTTTTCATTTTTTCTCCTTCTTTCTGAGAGTTCATCATGGTGATTCCCGATTTACTGTTCATTTACATTTGCCATAAAAATGGCTGTATGGAAACATGCGTTGATCGTTTCCCGTTTAAAGCAAAGCCAATCCGCATTGTGACAGGGAGAAACCCGGTCTGTGCAAAATATCCGTGATGGCAGATTTATCGTAGCGGAAAAACTCTGTTGATCATGCCCTGTTAGCGCTGGGTGCATTGCTTGTGTGGATAGAGGGAGATCTGGGAGAGAAATCATTATTGATCAACAATGGAACCGTCAATGTGCAAACGGGTATTAATCGTTCGACGCTTGAAGGGGAATTTTATCTCCGCATCATCTACCAAATCAACACCAATGCCAGGAGCGGTGGGGAGAAGAGCAAAACCATTTTCCACGGTGGGAACCCAGGTAACCATATCGGATTGCCGGAAGGAATGCTGGTCCATCTTATTCGTACTGGTGTAACGTTCGGTGGCGGAAATACCGCTGTGATCCGGCAACTCCTGAATGGCAAAGTTTTCCACGGTTGCTGCTACCTGCATGCAGGCGGCGGTGCTGACGGGACTGAGCGGATTATGTGGTACGATCAGAGCACCGTGGGCTTCCGCAATGTGGGCAATCTTCCGGGCACCGGTGATGCCGCCGCAAAGGCAGACGCTGGTACGGGCATAACCCATAGCATGGCGCTGGAGCAGCATCTGGAATTCCTGAATGGTGTGGATTCGCTCACCGGTAGCGATGGGAACGGTGCTGTGATCCGCAATCCACGCCATATCATCGAAATTGTCCGGGATAATCGGATCCTCCAGAAACATGGGCGTGTATTTCGCTACCTTCTGTGCAAAGTCGATGGCTTCGCTGGGCTTCATTCTGCGGTGCAACTCCAGACACAAATCCATATCATCTCCAGCGGCTTCACGGATTTGACGGACTCTGTCAACAGCCTGACTGATCATTTTGCTGTAGCTTTCGTAGTAGGGAAGACTGCGGGGCTCATCCAGGAAGGGGGACAGGTGGCCAACTGCGTTGTAACCGGCAGCCTTTGCGCGTTTGACACAGTCGATCAGTTCCTCGGTGGTAGAACCACTGACATGGTAGTAGGTACGAATCTTGTCACGGCACTTTCCGTCTGCCAGTTCATATACAGGAACACCGTAATACTTTCCCGCGATATCCCACAGCGCAATGTCGATGGCACTGATTGCGCCCATAACGGCAGCTCCACGGAAATGAAAGCAACGATACATATACTGCCAGTGATGCTCAATCTGAAGCGGATCCTTTCCAATCAGGTAGGTTTTAAAGGATTCGACGGCTTCTGCGGATGCCGACAGAAAACCCCAGGCACCGGATTCGCCAAGACCTTCAATGCCTTCATCGGTGTACACTTTGACATAGAGGAAGCTGTTTACAGGGATTACGCGTACGTCTATGATCTTCATATTATCTCTCCTTTGAATTGGTATGATGTTTTGCAATTGGTATGAACAATTACAAAAATGATTATGCATCTTCCTTTTTCAAATGTCAACTGTAAAACCTATAATTCGGAGAAAGAAATAAAATATCGGCAATCGTTTTGTGCATAATAGATAACAGTTGTCAGGTCAAATTTATATTTGCATTCTATTTTTCTATTTAGTATAATGTGTTCATTCTGGAAAGGAGGTCCTTTTCTTGGCAGATAGAAAACGGGAAAAGATTCTCTCACACGAACTAACAACGCAGCGTATCCTTCGGTTAATCAAGGAAAAAGGCTTAAAGCAGGGAGAAAAATTACCAACAGAGCGGGAGCTGGCAGCAACATTGGGCATCAGCCGTACAAGCCTGAGAGAAGCGCTTCAAAATCTGGAGGCTAACGGAATCGTCCGGATCCGACAGGGAAGTGGGATTTTTTTGGATATTTATGATGAATCCATGATTATGCCCTTCAGCAGTCCTGATTTAAGCAGCTACAGGGAAATTGTCAAAATGATCATGCAGATGGCAGAGGCAAGAAAGATGATAGAAATATATTCTGCCAGGCAGGCTGCTGAGGTTATTACACCTGAGCAGTTGAGCAGACTTTGCATGCACGAAGAAGAGGAATACGAACGGCTATCTTCACGCAGAGGGCAGGTTTTATCGCCCGGCTTGGATTTTGAGCAGGTAATTGTGGAAATATTGGGGAATCCGGTAATTTCCAATATGCACAAGCGATTGAATTCGTCTTGGAAGAGCTATCTGGCCACCTTCAATGCGGTAGTCCTTTCCCCAAACCAACGTCACAGGGGTCACCTTTTGATTATTCGCGCGCTGGAAGAGCGGGACCCCATTAAGGCTGGAAAGACTATGAGCCAGCATTTGGAAAAAAGTATTCAGCAGTTGGAAGTACTTATGAAACGATATCAGGAAATGGAAATTGAGGAAGTGTCTGACGAAGACTTCTGGGACTGATAACGGTGGGAGCAGCGGATGTTCCTCCGGGAGCTTCGCCCTGTGATGATACATCCAACCTGCGGGTTGGAGAAATTGCCATGGATCTGGGTGTTACACCCCAGTATCTGGGCCATATTTTCAAGGCTGCTGTTGGAAAAACACCCATGGAGTTTATTCTTGCCTGCCGGATCCAGCATGCGCAGTTTCTGCTGACCCAGTCTGATATGACCATTGCCAATATCGCGGCGACCTGCGGATTCGACGATTTCAACTATTTCTCCCGATTTTTCAAAAAAGTTCACGGCACCACACCAAGGGCATACCGCGCAATGTACCGGAATCTGCCGACAGCCTCTTTCACGGATGGAAACCCATAGGAGCAGATTTAACTGGATATGGTGAAAATCAGATGGAGCAGCAGGGGATAGAAAACAAGCTTCCCATAAAACCGCGATGGATTTCTGAATCAAAAATACATGTACATCATGCAGTCGATACTGATTTTAAGAAACCTGATCCGAAGAGGAATAACAGAAACGGGATTTCTGCCGCGCTGTAAAGCGCAGTGGAAATCCCGTGGATTCTTCATCCATATCGTCGTCAAAGGCACAACCGTTCGGTTCTTCAAAATCCAAAGACTCAGCCAATATCATATTAAAAGCCGGCGCGATCTTATACAGGGTTTTCGCTCTGGGTTTTTTGGCAGTCCCCGGACGATATTATCCAGTGTAGAATGCTTTACATCGCGCATGGCGGCCAGACAGTTGATTGCGATTCCCCGCTGCCTGCACAGCTCCCGGATGCGTCTGACGCAGATTCCTGAATACGCTATCTCTGTTCCCCTGCTCTTCTCATCCATTTGCGGTTTATAATGCAAAATAACCAATCCGCCCAGCCTTAACCTGCTGACGGGTGGATTGGTTTTAATCTGATAGGTGGGGTAGAAGCCACGATCTCCACTGTTTTTTCTGGCTGCATGATAACACACGGACCGCGACAAGACAGTGACAAATTTCAAAAAAATCCACAGCCCTTCCCAACTTTTGGAAAAGAGCTGTGGATTTTATGATCAGAAGTTCGCGTACATCGGGTCGATGGGAGTATAGCCCACGCCGTAGGCGCCGTAGATGACGATGAAGAGAATCAGGGCGTACCATACGGCCCAGCGGACCCACACCGGGCGGCGGGAGAGGGACTGACGGATTTGCACGCCGCGCTCTTGCAGCAGGCTGACCGCGAAGACAATAACCACCGTCACAGCCACGACCACCAGGTCCCATACGTCGCAGTTGGCGCACTCCAACACCGTGCGCAAAACGTCCCGGATGGAATAAAGAGGGTTAAAGGGGTTATCGAAGGATGTAAAAATCCTTGTAATCATCCTTCCGGCAATGGCCATATTGTCCGCCCGGAAGATGATTTCGCCCAGAACCACCAAAAAGCTTGTCCGGAGCATCTGGAACACCCGGAAGGGCTTGTTTTCCGGCCCAAAATGGAGCTTTTCGTTGACGGTTTTCAGGTAGGGGGCAAAGATATTGCCCAGGAGAATCAAAACGAAATGCCACAGGCCGAAGAAAATATAGTGCCACGCTGCCCCGTGCCACAGGCCGTTGCAGAACCAGACGGCAAGCAATGCGATGGAGCCCGCCACCAGGGGGCCAAAGTGGTTACCCAGCTTTTTCCGGGCGGAGCCGGTGAGCTTTTTCAGAGGGCCGGACATGGTCACGGGGTAGAAAATGTAGTCCCGGAACCAGGTGCCCAGGGTGATGTGCCACCGGGTCCAGAATTCGGAGATATTCTTGGAAAAGAAGGGCCGCTTGAAGTTTTCCGGCATGGCGATGCCGAAAATCTGGGCGGTGCCGCAGACGGCATCCATGGAGCCGGAGAAATCCATATACAGCTGAACCGTATAGAGGATTCCCGCCAGCAGGGACATGTAGCCGGGGTAGCTCTCGGAGGTGGTAAACAGCTCCTCCACGATGGGGTTGAGCCTATCCGCCACCACCAGCTTTTTCATCAGGCCGAAGAGAATCCGCTGCAGCCCGAAGCACAGGTTTTCATACCGGATGGGGCCCGCGTCCCACAGGGCCTGGGCCGTCTGGCCATAGCGGCAGATGGGGCCCTCCACAATCCCCGGGAAAAAGCCCAGGAAGAGGCCCAGCCGGGCCAGGTTCCGGTCCGCCTGAATGGTCTGGCGGTATACGTCCACCAGATAGGAGACACTCTGGAGAATGAAGAAGCTCAGGCCCAGGGGCTTGACATACTCCGGGATGGCAAAGCCGGTGCCAAAGAGGGCATTGACGTTGGTCATGAAGAAGCCGGAATATTTGAGCACCAGAATGAGCCCGATGTGGGCCGCCACCGCGACAGTCAAAACCGCGCGGGCTCTGCGGCCATAGGCCTTTTTAATGGCCTTTCTCTCCGGGCGTTCCGCCGCCTTGACGGCCTTGTCCCGGCGGGCAAATATATTCTGCATCCACAGGCCAAAGCCATAGATGGCCAGCGCCGACAGGCATAGATACCCGATGTACACACCGCTGATCAGCCAGTAAAAGCCGATGCTTTCCAGAAGCAGCGCGTACTTTTTCCATTTTTTAGGGGTCAGCCCGTAGAAAATCACCGCCAGAGGCAGAAAAAGCCCCAGGTAGGTCACCGAGAAAAAGGCCGACAGGTCCGGGTACGCGCCGGCGTAAAGACGGGTCAGCAGCTGCATCCAGGTTCCTCCGCTCAGTCTTCCTGCAGCCGCTGGATCATCTCCATCATGGCCTCGGCAGAGTTAAAGTTAGCGGGGATGATCTCCACGGCGGGCACCGTGATATCAAAGGCGTCCTCTAACTCCGCAACCAAGGAGATGATGGACAGGGAGTCCAGCAGGTGATCGTCAATCAGATGCTGCTCGTGCTCAAAGTCCACACCGGGCTGAATGTCATTGAGAATTTCCAATAGTTCTTCCATAATTTCGAATTCCTTTCTGTATGTAAAAATTTTATAGTAAACAAATTTTATTGGCTCCCCTGAAAGGGGAGCTGGCTCGGCGATAGCCGAGACTGAGGGGTCTGGTTTTTCGTCAGAAAAGCCTCCGCTGAAGGCGGAATTGAAACCCGGATATCTGGGGCACCCGGTATTTGCGCCTACGGCGCAGGGCTTGACCTAAGGTCAAGCCGGGACCCCTCAGTCAGCAGAGCTGACAGCTCCCCTTTCAGGGGCGCCTATGGTTATCCTCCCGCATATTCAGCGGGTAGGTTTCAAAGGTCTCCCGGGCGCAGGTGAGCTTTCCGTCCGGGGTTTTGATGAAGACCGCTGGCAAATCCCGGCTTAAAAACAGGGCGATGCCCTCCGTGACGCAATAGGCACCGGTATTGAAAAAGCACAGGGTGTCCCCAATCTCCACCTCCGGCAGGGGCAGGGCCTTCACCAGAATGTCATTCATGGAGCACAGGCTCCCGCACAGGTTCCACTGGGCCGTGGGCGGCTGGTCCTCCTTGCCGCAGAGCGTCACCTTGGGAAGCTTCATGCCCATGTACTGGCCGAAATAGACCATCTGGTGCATCCCCCCATCCAGAATCAGATAGTTCTGGCCGTGGTTGGTCTTCCTGTCCGCCACGTGGGTATAGTAGGTTCCGCAGGAGGCGGCCAGGGACCTGCCCAGCTCCAGGGTGATTTCCCCCTGCCAGGTCATCTCCTCCAGCAACTGGCGAAGACCGGTGATGAGGGACGCCTCCTCCAGGTCCTCCCCAAAGTAGCTCACGGGGAAGCCGGGGCCATACTCCAGCTCCGAGGCCCGGTAGCCATATGTTTCTTCCAGCGTCCCCAGAAGCGCGTCCAGGTGCAGAATCTCCCGGCGGAGCTTTTTGAGAGACGTTTTCTGGGTGCCGGAGAAGAACTGAATGCCCAGAAATTCCAGGTTTTCGTACTGTTCCCGGTCCCGGACCAGGGCTTCGATCTCTTCCTCGTTGATGCCGAACTGGCTGTCGTTGGTCAGCCGGAGAAGAATTTTTAAGGTTTTTCCGTATTTCCGGGAAAGGCTGTCCAGAAGCGCGAACTGGGTCATGGATTCCACGGTGTAAATCCGCCCGTCGGTGTTGGCGACCAGGTTTTCAATAAAGGACGGGGTCTTGTTGATGCCGGAAATCACGGTGACCCGTGGGTCCACCCCCAGCTTATCGCAGATGTGGCTCTCCCCGGGGGAGCAGATTTCCAGCCGCGCCACGTGCCCCAGGGCCCCCTCTACCAGGAAGGGGTTTGCCTTGATGGCGTAGGCCAGCTGAATTTTGTCCCCCAAAAGGGACTGCACATAGGCAATTCTCTTCTGAAAAACGCCGTAGTCAAAGAGATAGTAAGCGGTATCCCGCAGATTTTCCATTACTTTCCTCCCACCGTGGCGGCCAGGGCCTTCCGGTCGATTTTTCCGTTTTTGTTCAGGGGCATCTCCTCCACCTGCCGCAGGATGCCGGGAACCATAAAGCCGGGCAGGTTCTGCTTCATCAGGGTATGGAGGGTGTCTTTTTCGATGGTGCCGGTGTAGAAGCCTTTGAGCCGTCCCCGTTTTTCATCAAACAGGCAGCAGGCCCGCTCCACGCCGTCGATGGCGTTCATCTCCCGCTCAATCTCCTCCAGCTCAATCCGGTGGCCCATGTACTTGATCTGGAAGTCCTTCCGGCCGGAAAATACCAGCTCGCCCAGGTCGTTGTACTTTCCCAAATCTCCGGTGCGGTAAATCTGCTCGGGATAGTTGGGGTTCAGGGGATTCTGGGTAAAGTGCAGGGCGTTCTGCTCCGGGCAGCGGTAGTAGCCCAGGGCCAGGGCTGTGCCCCGGACGCAGATCTCTCCCTCCGTATCCGCCTCTGTTACCGGGCGGTCTTCCCCGTCCAGCAGGAACACGTCCTCGTTGGGAAAGGGAATCCCGATGGGGATTCCGGCGGTGTAGTCCCGGTCCGGCTCCAGAATATGGTAAGTGCAGTTGCAGGTGATCTCCGTGGGGCCGTACAGATTCACATAGGCCACGTTTGGCAGATGCTTCCGGAATTCCTTTAGAGCCTTCAGAGGCATGACCTCGCCGGAGAACAGAATTTTCTCAACGGTCTCCGGGGTCTTGTAGTCCAGGGCGTGGAAACCGGTAATCAGGCACAGGGCCGACACCGCCCAAATTAGGGTCGTGGCCTTCTTTTCGCACAGGAAGTCAATCAGCTGGGTGGGCACGGAGAACAGCCGCCGGGGCACCACCGCCAGGGTGGCCCCCGCCTTCATGGCGGAATAGATGTCCTTGACGGACACGTCAAAGTCGAAGGGGGCCTGGTTGGCAATCACGTCATCCTGGGTGATGCCGAACAGCTCCGTAAAGCAGCCGATAAAATCCAGCACACTGCGGCTGGACACCACAATGCCCTTGGGCACCCCGGTGGAGCCGGAGGTGAAGTTTACATAAAGCGGGTCCGTATCAATGGCCCGGGCCTGAATTTTCCCCAGCCGCCGGGAATCCTCCGTATGGAGGGCCAGGTCCTCAAAGCAGCAGAGCTTCTCCTCCGGGAAAATCTCCCGGGCCCTGGGAAGGTTTTCCCGACTGGTGACAATCACCGGCGGGTCCAGCTGGGCGACAATCTGCTGGAGTCTCCCCGCGGGCAGCTCCGTATTCAGCACGGAGTAGAAGCCGCCTGCCCACTGGACCCCAAAAAAGGCTGCCACAGCGTCAGCGTTCTTCTCCATATAAATTCCAACACCCTGCCTTTGTCCCACATGCTCCGCCAGCGCGGAGCCCAGTCGGCGGGTCAGATGATAAAATTCCGCATAGCTGTAGCTTACTCTGTCATCCGTCACCGCGCACCGCTCCGGCACCCGGCGGAAGCTTTCCTCCAGATAACCCAAAACATTGGCCATGGGGCATCCCTCGTTTCCTAGAAAAAATAGGCACAAAAATTCTTGTATCATTATAGCAAAGCCACCCAGCCCTGTCAATGCGCACGTTCCGGATATGGGGGATTGAATGGGCAGGTATTTTGCAAACAGGGGCGGCGGATAACCGATAGAGTTCCCGCACGATTGCCACCGGCAACCGTAGAAATTTCATTCCATGTGTAACGCACCGCTGCCCCCATCATACATAATTCCCCTTTTCCTGCAAATACTTCTACCGGAAAAACCAGCGCTTTTGCGCTTCAAAGGAGAAGAAGATATGAAAGCAACAGGCATTGTACGCCGGGTGGACGATTTGGGGAGAATCGTCATCCCGAAGGAAATCCGCAGAACCCTGAGAATCCGGGAGGGCGACCCCCTGGAAATCTATACGGAGAAGGACGGCGGGGTGATTTTCAGGAAGTATTCGCCCATGGGGGATTTGCAGGAGTTTGCGTCCCAGATGTGCGAGTCCATTTCCGCGGTGACGGGGCATATCGCGGCCATTGCGGACCGGGATGGGATTATCGCGCTGCATGGAGCGCCCCGGAAGGAGCTGATGGACAAGCCCAACTCTCCGGAGCTGGAAAAGCTCATGGAGCAGCGGAAGAACTATCTATACAGGAATGGGGACAGCCCTATCCCCGCCTCCCAGGGGGAGGAGAAGTACCATCTGGGGGCGGCGGCACCGATTTTGTCCCAGGGGGATTTGATGGGCAGCGTCCTGCTGCTCTTAGGCGAGGGGGATATGCCCCTGGGGCCGGGGGACCAGGATTTGGCCCGGACGGTGGCGGGCTTTTTGGGGAAGCAAATGGAAAGCTGACATTGACACAGAGGGAAAAATGGAGTATTTTATTATAGGGAAATTCCAGAAAAATGGGAACTTTCCCAAGGGCACAAGTCCCCTGCGGGGATAAAGGGAATTCGGTGCAAGGCCGAAGCGAACCCGTCACTGTATCAGAAGAGCGAAGCGATACGCCATTGGAAATTCCGAGAAGGCCGCGAAGCGATGAACTGGAGCCAGGAAACCTGCTTGTGCCGGGAGGGCGGCTGCCCTCGATTTCAAAAACAAGGCTGCGGTGTTCGGCCCTTGGATGATTGAGCAGAGATGTTCCGTTATCGGGCTGCCCGTCAGGGCTGCCCGATTTTCGTCCGCCGCAGAAGAAAGGACAAAACATGAAAAAAGCAATCCTAGTGGTTTCCTTTGGCACTTCCTATTACGATACTCTGGAAAAGACCATTGCCGCCACGGAAAACGCCATTTCCCAGGCCTTCCCCGGCTGGGAGGTCCGCCGGGCGTTTACCAGCTCTATGATTCTCAAAAAACTCCGGACCCGGGACGGCCTGGAGCTTGACAATGTGTCCCAGGCCATGGCCCGCCTGGAGGGGGAGGGCTATACCCACATCGCCGTGCAGCCCACCCATGTGATGCACGGGGAGGAATACGAAAAGCTGCTGCGCCAGCTGGACCCCTACCGGAATCGGTTACATATCGCTGTGGGGGAACCGCTGCTGGACAAGCAGGAGGACTATGAGGCCGTGGCGGATGCCCTGCTGGGCTGGCTGCCCGCGCCCCAGGCGGACGAGGCCCTGGTTCTCATGGGCCACGGCACCCCTCATTTTGCCAATTCCGCCTATGGCCAGCTGGAGCAGAATCTCCAGGACCGGTGCCCCCGGATTTTCGTGGGCACGGTGGAGGGCTATCCCACCCTGGACCGGGTCAAAAAGCAGCTTGCTCAGCATCCGGAAATCAAAAAGCTGACCCTGGCCCCCTTTATGCTGGTGGCCGGAGACCACGCCCGGAACGATATGGCCGGGGACGACGACTCCTGGAAGCGGGAGCTGGAAGATGCGGGCTACGCCGTCCGGTGCGTTCTGCAGGGCCTGGGGGAGTGCCCCGCCATCCGGCAGCTGTTTACCCAGCACTGTGCCACGGCAGTGGAAAGCCTTCGCGCCGTGGGCAAGCTCTGGGGTGTGGGCGTGGGTCCGGGAGACCCGGAGCTGCTGACCCTGAAGGCGGCCAAGGTTCTGGAACAGGCGGACGTGATTCTGGCCCCGGATACCGGCAAGGCCGACAAGACCGCCCTGAATATTGTAAAGGACCACTTAAATGGCAAGACCCCCATTCTGGTCTCCACCCCCATGACCCGAGACAAGCAGGTGCTTGCCAAGGCTTACGCCGATGCCGCCCAGAGGATTATCGACTACATTGAGGACGGCAAGCAGGTAGCCTTCATCACCCTGGGGGATGCCACCGTCTATTCTACATACATGTATATTCACGAGATCGTCCGGGCCCGGGGCTACGCCGTAGAGGTCGTCCCCGGGGTGCCCTCCTTCTGCGCCGCGGCGGCCCGGCTGAATATCTCCCTGTGTCAGGGGGACGAGCCCCTGCTGGTGATTCCCGCCTCCCACGACGCGAAGGACCTGCTGGACGTTCCCGCCAACAAGGTCTTTATGAAGGCGGGCTCCGCCATTCTGGATTTGAAGAAAACCCTGGAGGAAAAGAACATGCTGGGAAATTCTGCCATGGTGGAAAACTGCAGCATGGAAAACGAGCAGGTCTACCCGGATTTCCGGGCACTGGACAAGACCACCGGCTATTTCTCCCTGGTCATCGTAAAGGAGGACCGGAAATGAGCATCAGCATGTCCGGTCTCGACTGCCACGGGGCGGGAGTCGCCCTGCGGGAGACCCTGGCCTTTTCCAAGGAGCAGGTTCTGGAAATGCTCATGAAGCTCCGCGCCCAGCCGGGGGTAGAGGGCTGTGTGCTGCTGTCCACCTGCAACCGGACCGAGCTCTACCTCAGCGGCAGCCCGGAGATGAGCCCCTGGCGGCTGCTGTGCCGGTGCGCGGGGGCCCCGGAGCAGGCCCTGGAGCCCTTCTTTACCACCCGCATGGGGGAGGACGCGGCCCAGCACCTGATGCAGGTGGCCTGCGGCCTGCACTCCCAGATTCTGGGCGAGGACCAGATTATCACCCAGGTTCGCATCGCCATGGAGCTGAGCCAGCAGCAGAACACCTTGGACCCCACCCTGGCCGCTCTGTTCCGCCACGCCGTCACCGCCGGAAAGCGGGCCAAGACGGAAATTCACCTGGAACGGGGCGTTCCCTCCATGGGCACCCGGTGCCGGGAGATTCTGGAAAAAGAGCTGGGGGGCCTTCAAAACAAGCGGATTCTGGTCATCGGCAACGGCCAGATGGGCCGCCTGGCGGCGGAGATTCTCCATTCCGCCGGTGCCAATGTCCGGGTGACCCTGCGGACCTATCGCCACGGGGAGACCATTGTCCCCTGCGGCTGCGGCACCGTGCCCTATGAGGAGCGGCTTTCCGCCCTGGAAGGGGCGGATGCCCTGGTCTCCGCCACCACCAGCCCCCACTATACTCTGACCAAAGACCAGCTGGCGAGCCTGCAAAATCCCCCAAAAATTGCCATGGACCTGGCGGTGCCCCGGGATATTGACCCGGCTTGCGCCGAAATCCTAAAGCTTTACGATACGGATGCCTTGGGCACCGGCGGCCCGGGCACCCCGGAGGAGCTTTCCGCCATGGAGGAAATTGCCCGGCAGGAGCTTACCCGCTTTGCCCAGTGGCAGAAGCGGCAGACCGCCGCGGGAAGCCACCCGCGCTTCCCTCTGTTTATCGATTTGACGGGGAAAAAGGTGGTTTTAATCGGCGGCGGCACCATCGCCTCCCGGCGGATTGCCACCTTGCGGCTGTTTGGCTGTGAGATTACCGTCGTTGCCCCGGAGCTAAAGTGCAGCGCCCAGGGGCTTACCTATCTGCCCAGAACCTATGTTACCGGTGACCTGCGGGGGGCCGTCCTGGCGGTTGCCGCTACGGACAACCGGGAAGTGAACCACGCCGTGTGGCAGGAGGCCCAGGCTCTGGGGATTCCCATTTCCGTTGCGGACTGCGAGGCGGAGTGCGGCTTCTATTTCCCCGCCATCTGCACCGGGGAGAATCTGGTAGCCGGTGTGGTCTCCACAGGCAAGGACCATCACCGGACCGCCCGGGCCGCTCGGGAGATTCGGAAAGTATTGGAGGAACTGGAATGAAGATTCGTTTTGGCAGCCGGGAGAGCAAGCTGGCCGTCGTTCAAAGCCGGATGGTCATGGAGGCCGTCCAGGCGGCCAATCCCCAGGCGGAGCTGGAGCTCGTCACCATGAAGACCACCGGGGATAAGATTCTGGACAGAACCCTGGACCAGATTGGGGGCAAGGGCCTGTTCGTCAAGGAGCTGGACCTGGCCCTGCGGGAGGGGCGTGTGGACTTTACCGTCCACTCTCTGAAGGACATGCCTATGGAAACCCCGGAGGATTTGCCCTTGGTGGCCTTTTCCAAGCGGGCAGACCCCAGGGATGTTCTGGTGCTGCCGGAAGGCGCTTGTGAAATGGATCCCCGGAAGCCCATCGGCTGCTCCTCCCGCAGACGGCAATTGCAATTGCAAAAGCTCTACCCCGGATTTAATATTCAGCCCGTCCGGGGCAACGTCCAGACCCGTCTTCGCAAGCTGGACGAGGGGCAGTACTGCGCCCTGGTGCTGGCGGCGGCGGGGCTAAAGCGGCTGGACCTGGAAAACCGGATTGCCCGGTATTTTACCACCGAGGAAATTCTCCCGGCGGCGGGTCAGGCCATTCTGGCGGTGCAGACCCGGGCCGGGGTGGACACCTCCGTTCTCTCCTCCTTCCACGATGCGGACAGCGCCTGTTGCGCCCTGGCGGAGCGGGCCTTTGTCCGGGAGCTGGATGGGGGCTGCACCTCTCCTGTGGCGGCCTATGCCCAGGTGGAGGGGGACAATATTCAAATCACCGGTCTTTATGTGAGCCCGGATGAAACCGTTATCCGCAAGGGCCGTACCCAGGGCCCCAAGGCGCGGGCGGAGGAATTGGGCCGGGCTTTGGCTCGGGAACTGAAAGGAGAAAGCCTATGACGGGCAGTGTAATTTTGGTGGGCGCGGGCCCCGGAGACCCGGGCCTTTTGACCCAGAAGGGCCGTCAGGCCCTGGAAAACGCCCAGGTGGTGGTGTTTGACCGGCTGGTGAGCCCGGCGATTCTGTCCCTGATTCCCAAGGACGCGGAGGCCATCGACGTGGGCAAGGAGTCCAGCCACCATTTGGTGCCCCAGGATGAAATCAATTTGATTCTCCTGCGCAAGGCCCAGGAGGGCAAACGGGTGGTCCGCCTCAAAGGCGGCGATCCCTTCCTCTTCGGCCGGGGCGGCGAGGAGCTGGAGCTGTTGGAGGAGCAGGGCATCCCCTTCCAGGTGGTGCCCGGGGTGACCTCCGCCCTGTCGGTCCCCGCCTACGCGGGCATCCCGGTGACCCATCGGGACTTCTGCTCCTCCCTGCACATCGTCACCGGCCACGCCCGGGCGGGGGCGGAGCTGCACATCGATTTCGATGCCCTGCGGCGCACCGGGGGCACCCTGGTGTTCCTTATGAGCGTTACCTCCCTGCCGAAAATCTGCCAGGGCCTTTTGGGGGCCGGGATGGAGCCGGGGATGCCCGCCGCCGTCATTGAGCGGGGCACCCTGCCGGGGCAGCGGAAGGTCATCTCCACTCTGGAAAACCTGCCCCGGGACGCGGAGAAGGCAAAAATCAAAAGCCCCGCCATTATCGTGGTGGGCAAGGTCTGTTCTCTGTCCGACCGGTTCGACTGGTTTGACAGCCTGCCCCTGAAAGGTCAGAAAATCGTGGTCACCCGGCCTGAGGAGCGCAGCGGCACCCTGATTGGCAAGCTCCGGGCCCTGGGGGCGGAGGTCATTGACTATCCCTGCATCCGCACGGTGCCGAGAGACCCTGCCGTGGAGCTGGACATCGCCATCGAAAAGCTTTCCCGGTATCGCTGCCTGGTGTTTACCAGCCCCGCGGGGCCTCAGATTTTCTTTGACCGGCTCCTCAGCGCCGGAAAGGATGCCCGGGCATTGGCGGGACTGGCCCTGGCCGCCATCGGCCCCAAGACCGCCCAGGCCCTGGAAAAGCACGGTGTTCGGGCGGATATCGTACCGGAGACCTATGATTCCCAGCATCTGGCCCGGGCCCTGGAAACCGTTTCCGGCCCCGTGCTGCTGTGCCGGGCAAGCAAGGGAAGCGCCGCCGTGCCGGACCTTCTAACCCAGAAGGGCATCCCCTTTGACGATGTGCCCTGCTACGACACGGTCTATGCCAACCCGGACCCGGAGAAGCTGGATGGGCTTTTGGATGAGCGGCTGCTGGTGACCTTTACCAGCGCCTCTACCGTCCGGGGCTTTGTGGAAAGCCTGCCGGACCGGGACCTCAAAAACGTCCTGGGCATCTGCATTGGCCGCCAGACAGAGGCGGAAGCAAAAAAATACGGGATTGCCACCCTGGTCTCTCAGGAGGCCACCATGGAATCCCTTGTGGAATGTATAAAGGAAGTGCGTTAAGCTATGAATCTTACCATTCGTCCCCGCAGGCTTCGCTCCTGCGACAATCTGCGCCGCATGGTGCGGGAAACCCGGGTGTCCCCGGAGAGCCTGATCTATCCCCTCTTTATCGTAGAGGGGGAGAACATCAAGGAGCCCATCCCCTCTCTGGATGGCCAGTTCCGCTACTCCCCGGACCGGGTTTGCGAAGAAATTGAGGAGTGCCTGTCCTTCGGTGTCAGCCGGGTGCTGCTCTTCGGCATCCCCGCCCATAAGGATGCCATCGGCTCCTCCGCCTGGGACCCCAACGGCGTTGTGCAGCAGGGCATCCGGGCCATCAAGGCCAAGTTCCCCCAGGTGTACATCATCACCGACGTTTGCATGTGCGAGTACACCGACCACGGCCACTGCGGTATTCTGTGTGACCACACCGTGGACAATGACAAGACATTGGAGGTCCTGGCCAAAACCGCCCTGTCCCACGTCCAGGCCGGCGCGGATATGGTGGCCCCCTCGGATATGATGGACGGCCGCATTGCCGCCATCCGGGAGACCCTGGATGAACACGGCTTTGTAAACACCCCCATTATGTCCTATTCCGCCAAATACGCCTCCGCGTTCTACGGCCCCTTCCGGGATGCCGCCGGTTCCGCCCCCGCCTTCGGTGACCGCCGGGGCTACCAGATGGACCCCCACAACCGGAAGGAAGCCATGAAGGAATGCGCTCTGGATGTGGAGGAGGGCGCGGATATCCTGATGGTCAAGCCCGCCCTGAGCTACCTGGATATCATCCGGGAGTGCTCCGATGCCTTTGACCTGCCCATGGCCGCCTACTCCGTCAGCGGCGAATACGCCATGATTAAGGCCGCGGGCAAGGCGGGACTCATCGACGAGCACCGGGTGATGTGCGAAAGCGCCCTGTCCATCTACCGGGCCGGCGCGGACATCCTCATCACCTACTTTGCCAAGGAGCTGGCGAAGGCCATGCGGGAAGGGGAGCTGGGATAAATGACCCGTTCGGAACTTCTTTTTGAGCAGGCCCAGCTGGTCATGCCCGGCGGGGTCAATTCCCCGGTCCGGGCCTGCCGGTCCGTGGGCACCTATCCCCGGTTCCTGGAAAAGGGCCTGGGCAGCCACGTGTGGGACGTGGACGGAAACGAATACATTGACCTCATCTGCTCCTGGGGCCCCCTGATTCTGGGCCACTGCGAGCCCCATGTGGAAGAGGCCGTCCGGGAGTCCATCTCCAGGGGCCTGAGCTTCGGTGCCCCCACCGCCATTGAGGTGGAGATGGCAAAGCTTGTGTGCCGGATGACCGGGGTGGAAATGGTCCGCATGGTCAATTCCGGTACCGAGGCAGTCATGTCCGCCCTGCGCCTTGCCAGAGGCGCTACGGGCCGCAGCAAGATTATTAAGTTTGCCGGGTGCTATCACGGTCATTCCGATTCCATGCTGGTCAAGGCGGGCTCCGGTGCCCTCACAGGGGGTGCCCCGGATTCCGCGGGTGTGCCCAAGGAGATGGCCGGGGACACCCTGACCGCGGACTACAATAACCTTCCCAGCGTCCGGGCGCTTCTGGAGGCAAACCCCGAGGAGGTCGCGGCGATTATCGTGGAGCCCGTGGCCGCCAATATGGGCGTGGTGCCCCCTCAGCCGGGCTTTTTGCAGGGACTGCGGGCGCTCTGCGACGAATTCGGGGCGCTTCTGATTTTTGACGAGGTGATCACCGGCTTCCGTCTGGCCCCCGGCGGCGCGCAGCAGTATTTCGGGGTGAAAGCGGACCTGGTGACCTATGGCAAAATCATCGGCGGCGGTATGCCCGTGGGTGCCTACGGCGGCAGCCGGAAGCTTCTGGAGCTGGTGGCCCCGCTGGGCCCCGTGTATCAGGCGGGCACCCTGTCCGGTAACCCCGTGGCCATGGCCGCGGGCCTGACCCAGCTGAAAATCCTGAATACCCACCCGGAAATCTACCGAAAGCTGGAGTCTCTCGGCGCTATGCTTCAGGAAGGCCTACAGGAAAAGCTCAAATCCGTTCCCGCCCAGATCAACCGGGTTGGCTCCATCGCCACGGTCTTCTTTACGGAAAGCCCCGTCACCGGCTACGCCGGTGCCAAATCCTCCGACCTGGAGAAATTCAAGAAGTGGTACCTGGGCCTCCTCCAAAACGGCATCTACGCCGCCCCCAGCCAGTTCGAGGCCATGTTCCTGTCCTGCGTCCATACGGAGGCGGAAATCGAAAAAATCGTCAACGCGGCGGGCACCATTTTCTGATACGGACGTTCCGCATGAATTTAAAACGCAAAATGTCATTGCACACCGCGCGGGTGTGCAATGACATTTTTTTGCGATGTTTTTTTGGGGGGAGGCTTTTCCCCCCCGGGGGCTAGGAGTTCCGGTGACGCGGCACTGCCTTGCCGACTCCGGAACGTACCGGCTTTCAGGGCTGCTGAAGGTACATTTTCCGGCTTTCCTCATAAAGGGCTCTGCGGAAGACGTCGCTTTCCATAAAGTTGTTGGTGAAGACGAATTTTCCGGGCGTATTGAAGAGCGCAAGCATATCTTTGGCCGCCTGAATCTCCACCTCCGCGGGGGTGCCGGCGGGGAACAGGGGAGCCCGGATGCCCAGCTTGATTTTGTCGCCGTATTCGTCGTACATCTTCTTGATGTTATTCATCGGCTGGGGCCGCCACATATCAATGCCAATGGAGCTGATCACGTCAATCATGGTCTCTGTGCAGCCGCAGGAATGCAGCTCGAAAATCACGTTTCTGGCATGGCAGTGGTCAACCAGCTGCTTGACATAGGGCGCAATCATTTCCAGCCAGGTGTTTTTGGAGAAGAAGGGGGAGCGCTGGGAGCCCCAGTCGTCATGGAACAGGTAGCCGTTGATATGGTAGGCATCGATGCAGTGGTCCAGAATCTTGATGTAGGTATCGGTCAGCGCCTGGAACAGCGCCTTGACCGCGTCCTCCTGGTCCTCGTCAATCAGAGCCATGGCCGCGTATTCAAAATCCATGAAGGAGATCAGGCGCTCAAACAGGCCGCTGAACTGAACCGTCCAGATGGGGTCGTTCCCGGCGACATAGCCTTCATTGCGCCTGGCAGAGCCCTCCCAGTCCCAGGAATCCACATCCGGGAACCGGATTACCTCCTTCCAGTCGTTGACATCGGACAGCAAGGGCGTACCGGGGCGGACCATGGAGCCGCCTGCCCGGGGGTCATAAATCCATTCCACGCCGAACATATCGGGGCCGCCCTTTTTATCCGTGGGATTTTCCTCCTGCACGAAGGCACGTGCCACATTATCCGGGATAATCTCGGGGTTGACGGTAATGATATCCCCGTCCGGCATCCAGCAGGGGGTCTCATTGTTCAAAAACGCCATCATGTTTTCCAGCGGGGAGACAGGGGTATTCAGCTTGACCTTTCCTCCGTCGGTCCGGCCGGCGACATAATATCTGCCAACTTCCTTCAGTTCCTCTTCCGAAAAGGGAATCTTTTTCATGGTTATGCCTCCTTGTATTTCTTGTTATCTACGGGGCGGCGAATGAACGCCGGCCCCTGCGTGTTCCCGGGGATTACTTGCTTTCCGCGGCCTCCCGCGCCTCGATGTCCGCCTGAATCTGCGCGACGCGCTTTTCGGACATGGGGCAGAGCATACAGAACACCACGCAGCCAACTGCCAGCAGCGCGGGCAGCCCGGACAGCAGCACCCGTACACCATTGGCCGCGGCGGCGGTTACGTTGGCCTTGTCAAAGCCGATGGCCGTCAGGCCGAAGCCCAGAACCGCGGAGCCCACGGTGGTCGCAACCTTGGGAGTCAGGGAGAACAGGGTCATCATAAACGGCCGCAGGTCCCGGTTGTGCTTCCACTTGGTGTAGTCCACAATATTGCTGTAGAAGGCCACCTCAGAGGCATGGGCCACGGCGTATCCCACGTAGCCGATGCTCATGAAGACGGTAAAAACAACCGCGTTCGCGCCGCTGAAGAATGCCAGCGCCAGGCAGGCACCGTAGACGGCAATGCCCACAACGTATGTATTCCGGGAGCCCTTGAACAGCTTGCTGACATAGGGGGTCAGGTAGGAGCTGATAATCATCAGGAAGGTGGACGCGGACATAAACAGGGTCAGCATGGACTTGTCGCCGACAACGTAGGAGTAGTAGTAGGGGGCAAGGCCGGTGATGACGAAAAACATGGAGCCCTTGCAGATTGCGCCGAGCAGATACAGAACGAAAGGACCGGTTACGGTGCACTTGATCATTTCCCACATGGAGACATCGTATTTGTCCTTCTTGCCGCCGACGGTGCCCGGGTGCTCCTCCAGCTTGTCGTAATCCTTGGCGGCGAAGAAGAGCTGACCAAAGCCGATGGCCGCAAGGACGGCAATCAGCGCCGCCAGCAGGCAGTAGCCCAGCGTGTCATTCCCCTGGCCGAACAGGGAGACCAGTGTAACGGAGGAGATGGAGAACAGGAACTTGCCCACGGAGTTGCAGGTAACCCGGGCGGAGGCGAAGGCGACCCGGTCCGCGCCCTTGGCCATCAGCGGCAGAATGCCGGTAAAGGCGGAATAGGCCATATTGAAGAAGATGTAGCAGAGCACATAGCTGATGCCGAACCACAGGGCCTGGGCGGTTCCTGTCAGGCCGATATCCATAAAGGTCAGCCACCGGAACAGCGCCGCCAGAACGCCGCCAATCATCAGCCAGGGGCGGAACAGACCGTATTTTCCCTTTGCTACACGGGCCTTCTGCAGGACAATGCCGCAAATGGGAAGAGAAATCAGGTCCGCCAGGGAGCTGACGGTCAGGATGCTGCCCATCATGGCGTTGCTCATGCCGACGGACCCCGTCAGGAAGATTGCCCAATAGGTGGTGGCCATGGTGGTCAGCAGGGTTGAAAAGCCGTTTGTAATGCCGTAGCGCCACGCCAGAGGCGTATAGGTGGTCTTCTGCTTGCTCATAATGCTCTCTCCTTTGATGAAATTTCAGATTCGGATAGTCCCCGCACCGCTGCCGAAGGCTGGCCCGGTTGTCATTTTCTGGATTCGGGCAGCGGCGTTTCTGGCTTCATTATTGTCCCCCTCCTTGGAATTGTCAAGTGGAATGTATACATTTTTGGCAAGTTTGGAGGCTTGCACAAACCGGACTTTTGGACGAAAAAAACAATGATTTTCTTTTTTAGACTTTTTGTGAACATTGTATTTTCTACAATGGATATCATTTTTCGCAGATTGTATTTACTTTGCCTGGAAATTCTGGTATAATTTCAAAAAGAATACCGGAGGTGCTTTTCATGCTGTATTTTCCCGAAGAAATCAAGGCACAATATGCAACGACCAAGCCTGCTTACGATAAAGTATACAATATTTTGCGAGACTGCGTTGCCAATGGCTACATTGCGCCCAACGCCCATTTGACGGAAATCGGGGTGTCCGAGGCCTTGGATGTGAGCAGAACACCGGTTCGCGCCGCCTTGCAGAAGCTGCGCACCGAGGGGATTCTCGCGTCGGAAAAGCGCGGTGCCAACGCAAAGCAATTCAGCCGGAAGGAGCGGGAGGACCTGCTGATTTTTGACTGCATGCTGGAGGGAATGGCCGCCAGACTCGCGGCGCATGAGCGGGACCAGGACCTGCTTTCCGCCCTGGAGGATGTGCTGCAGACCATGGAACGGCTCCATGAAAAGAACAATCAAAACTATGCACAGGCCCCCGGAATGCGGGATTTGAGTCTGCAATTCCATTTAATTCTTGCAAAAGCGTCCAAAAATACATTTCTGTATAAAACCGTTGTGGAGGTCCGCTCTCTGATGCGGAAGCACCAGACCTCCACCGAGCGGCTTCTGCAGACAGGGGGACGGTCTTCCGTGCTGCGCCAGCAGAGAGCGCTTCTGGAATGCATCAAGGCCGGGGACGAATATGGTGCCGAGATTCTGGCACAGGCAACCGTCTACGCCGGGAAAGAGCTTTATACCAACAGCCAGATCCTCTGACCGGCTTTGTAAAAAATACAATGGAGCAAAAACCGTGCGTTTATGCTCCATTGTATTTTTTGGCCGAATATTGCATTTTGTGGCATTTGCTAATTGTTTGTTTTGACGAATTTCGATATAATTCAGACAAGCTGGTCCGGTAAATAAACTGTGTAGGTAACGCTTATGAATGAGACAATTGTTTTTCTGTGTCTGGCCGCGGTGTTCCTTTCTATTTTCCTGGGCAGGAAAACCGGCCTCAATACGGGGCTTTATGCCATTGCGCTGGCCTATGTGATTGGAACCTTCCTTATGGATTTGCCCGCATCGAAGCTGATCGGACATTTTTCCGTTAAAATCATGTTCCTGCTGATGTCCGTCAGCCTGTTCTATGGATATGCCTCTGAAAACGGAGCCCTGGAAGCCATGGCTGGAAGGATCATCTTCCGATTCCGGCACCATACCGTGCTGCTCCCCTTTCTCCTCTATATCGTATGCTTTGCGGCCTCCTGCTTTGGGGCGGCCGCGCCGTTGGTGGTATCCCTTATGGCACCGGTCTGCTTTGCCATCTCCGCCCAGACCGGCATTGCGCCCATTGTGATGTCCGCGCTGATTGTCTGGGGGGCGGGAGCCGGGGGCTGTGTGCCCTGGTCCAGCGCGGGGGCCATCCTGTGCGGCCTGATCTCCGAAACGGACTACGCCGCCCAGGCCGTCGGCCTGAGCATGAAGGTGTGCCTGAATTTTTTCCTGGGCGGCGCGCTGTGCCTGGCGGTGCTCTATCTGGTTACCGGAAGCTTCCGGGCGAAGCGTATGGAAATGGAGCCGCCCAAGGCCCTGACCCGTCAGCAAAGGCTGACCGTCGCCCTGATGCTTGCGGAGCTTGCCCTGCTGGCAATTCCCTCGCTGGTCCAGACGGTGTGGCCCAACCCTGTTGCCGCCTATCTTGCGGAACATCTGGATTTGCAGATGCTGTGCGTCTGCGGTGCCATTCTCTGCGGACTGCTCCGGCTTGGTGACAGCAAAAAAATCCTGACGCACTGTGTGCCCTGGAGTGTGATTCTCACCGTATGCGGCATCAATGTTCTGCTGGGCGTGGCTTCCGATGCCGGTGCCATGGATATGGTGCTGAATGCCCTGGACGGCGGTGTTTCCCAGGGCATCGTCAGCCTTGGATTCATCCTGACTGGCGGCTTCCTCAGCTTTTTTACAGGCGGAGTCACCGTGGTCATTCCGATGCTGGTACCCGTTGCTCTTTCCGTCGCGGATGCCGGAGGGGGAAACATCTCCCTGCTGGTCTCCAGCGCCGCGCTGGGCGGACTGGTCACGGCGCTCTCCCCCTTCTCCACCGGAGGAAGCCTGGCAGCCAGCGCCATGCCGGAGGAATCCATCCGCGGGAAATTAATCAATCAGCAGATTCTGGCGGCGTTTTTCGGCTGGGCGGTCTTTGCGCTGCTGGCACTGACCGGTGCCTTTGGAATCTGGAACTAAGCGAATCCTCCTGCCTTGTTCGCATTCCGCCTGTTTTTCTGCCTACGTTGTTTCCGAAAGACAAAAAACACCCGCAGACACTTTACAGTGAACTGCGGGTGCTCTGTTTTTGCAAGGCTTACTTGGTGCCGAAAATCCGGTCGCCCGCGTCGCCCAGGCCGGGGACGATGTAGGCGTGCTCGTTGAGCTTTTCGTCCAGGGCAGCCAGATAAATTTCCACATCGGGGTGGGCCTCCTGGACGGCCTTCACACCCTCGGGAGCGCCGATGATGTTCATCATAATGATGTTCTTGCAGCCGTGCTGCTTCAAAAAGTCAATGGCAGCCACGGCACTGCCGCCGGTGGCCAGCATGGGGTCCACCACGAAGACCTGACGGTTGGCAATGTCCTCCGGCAGCTTGCAGTAGTATTCCACCGGCTTGTGGGTCTCGGGGTCCCGGTA
>OIYG01000761.1_pt1 | contig 28500 bp, 25 predicted proteins | sample 1587861 | NCBI WGS metagenome assembly OIYG01 (sample SAMN03283272) | human gut metagenome | biome: human-associated habitat; material: feces | host: Homo sapiens | place: Peru | collected 2012 | reverse complement strand
ATATTTTGTGTGTTTTTTTATTATTTGCTTGACAGATCGCCGTTCTCTATATAGAAATTTAGTGACCAATGTCGGTTTTTTCAATTACTCTCATAGAACTAAGTCAAATGTGGACATATGCTTTTAACTAAACAAGAAGAATAAGGAGAATTTGTATGAAGAAAAAGAAACACTATATTCCTGAAGGAATTCTTAGAAAGTCTTTAGAAGATTACTGCGATCTCGTATGTAATTCAAAAGAAATTAATGAAGTTACTAAAACAGCCCCCTTTATCTGTGATGGCTTTGCAGATGAAAAAACTTATACAGATTTAAAAGGACCTAAAGTCTTATTTATTGGTAAAGAACCTCATCATCTCAAAGAAAGTCAAAGTTCAATCATTTGCAAACAGTCTAACTTTGAAAAGTTTGAGGACTGGGCGTATAAACCTTTTTATCAAAACTTGATGTTTTATTATTATGCAATAAAAAAATCACTACTTTCAGATCAAGACAATCAAAATAATTTTAGATTTACATTTGAAAGTAATTTAATTGAAAATCCCAATAAAGTAGAAGATCAGAAAAAGCTTTTTAAAGAACTGGCCTTTATTAACATTAAAAAATGGGACACAAATGAAAGTAGCTCTAATGACTGTGTTATATGGCAATATGCTAAAGCATACAAAGATCCATTACGCGAGCAGATAAAAGCAATTGATCCTGACATTATATTTCTTTGTGGAACTGACATAGCTTTTCGAGAAATTTTTGAAGAACAAGAGATTAACCTTGAAAAGGATGATGACCAAGATTTCAATAATTTAAGTTATCTTGATGATAAATATAAATGGTTTTACTTTGTAAAATTAAATAATAAGACTAAATTAGTAATCAATTATTATCACCCTAGTCTGAGAGCAAAAATTGCAGGTTGGATCCACTTATTAGCAGTACAAAATATATTATGTAATGCTATTACCTACATAAAAGCTCATAAAGGTGATGAAGATTTTAAATCTCTTCTTGAGAGATTAACCAAGACAAAATAAACAGTCTCTGATTCTAAAGATAAGAGACTATAAGGATTGTTTTAAGCATAGAGCCATAATTTTATGGCTCTTATTTTTTCGACCAGATCGAAGAATATCAACTTGAATGTCATACCAAAAAGCTTATTTGGAAGCCCTTTAATCTAGAACCATACTTATCTACAGAGTAAAAAAAAAGCACCATCTCATCATATTTAATAAAAATGTGATATTTTACTGTTAATTCACATATAAAAGTGTGATTTTTTATCCTAAAACAGTTATAAAAATGAGATTATTTATAATTACTCACTTATATAGAATATATATTTTCTTTTTATAAAGACCTTATAAATAAGCATTTCAATACATAAAATCTTCTGCAAAAATATATTTACACAAGTCATTTTCTAATTGCTATAATTATTTAATAAATATGTGATTATTTTAGATAAAATACTATATAAAAGTGTGATGATAGACTTATGGAACGATTGGTTTTAAATAAATTGCTAGAGTGGAAGAACTCTGAATTCAGAAAGCCACTACTTCTAAAAGGCGTACGACAGGTTGGCAAAACTTGGATTTTAAAAGAGTTCGGTAAACGTTATTATAAAAACACCGCTTACTTCAACTTTGATGAGAGTCCAGAGTACAAACAATTTTTTGAAACCACCAAGGATGTTAAGCGGATCCTAGATAATCTAATCATGGCTAGTGGTCAAGATATTGAGAAGAATAATACCTTAATTATATTCGACGAGATTCAAGACTGTCCTAATGTTATCAATTCTCTAAAATATTTCTGCGAGAATGCACCTGAATACCATTTAGCTTGTGCAGGCTCTCTTCTTGGTGTTGCATTAGCTAAACCTTCATCTTTTCCTGTAGGTAAAGTTAATTTTTTACAAATAAATCCGATGACGTTCACAGAGTTTTTAATGGCAAATAACGATTTAAACTTAGTAAATTTCATGGACTCAATTGATGAGATCACTCCTATTGCTGATGCCTTTTTTAATCCTCTTTATGAGAAATTAAAGATGTACTTTGTAACTGGAGGTATGCCAGAATCTGTGCTCATGTGGACAGAAAATAAAAAAGTTCAAAAAATTCAAGATGCTCTATCAAACATACTCCAATCTTATGAAGCTGATTTTGGGAAACATCCTAATGTAAATGAATTTCCAAAAATCACTTTGATATTTAAATCTATTCCGTCTCAACTAGCCAAAGAAAACAAAAAGTTCCTATTTAAAGTAGTAAAAGAAGGCGCTAGAGCAAGAGAATATGAGAATGCATTACAGTGGCTTGTGAATGGTCAATTAGTCCATAAGATCTACAGATGTAATAAACCAAACCTTCCTATAGCAGCCTATGACGATTTGTCAGCTTTTAAAATCTATCTTTCAGATGTAGGTCTTTTAAGACGACTTTCACAACTTGATCCTAGCGCATTTATTGAAGGTAATAGATTGTTTACAGAGTTTAAAGGAGCTTTAAGTGAAAACTACATCTTACAAGCATTAGTTAATCAGTTTGAAGTTACGCCAAGATATTGGTCTCAAAACAATCCACCTTATGAAGTAGATTTTTTAATTCAAAGAGCAAACGATATTTTTCCAATTGAAGTTAAAGCTGAGACTAACACTAAAGCTACTAGCTTAAAAAAGTACAAGGAATTATTTAAAGAGCAAACCAAGCTTAGAGTGCGTTTTTCATTAGACAATTTAAGACTAGATGAGGATATGCTAAATATTCCTCTGTTTCTTGCAGATAAAGCTGATAAGTTAATTGGTCTAGCATTAAAACAAAAACAACTTTAAGAGATTGTTGTCTTATCAGAGCATATGTTACAAGTAGCATTTCGTGCATTTTAAGATATGCACGAAAGCAAAAATACCTGTTTTAGTATGGCCCCAGAAATTGATCACTTAAGTTTCTAGGTCATACTAACAGAATTCAAGAACTAAATATAAATTAAAACGTATACATTGTTTATTAACAATTTGATTAGTTTTTTATTGAATAGTGCACCATATAGAGCTTAGCTTAATAAAATATTTAGTCAGCTTGTAACTTTTCTTTCAACCTTATTAAAGACAATGTGAAAATAATCATATTCAATTATCTTCTTAAACTAAGCCTATTTACCCTTAACCGTTCACGGCATTTACATAATATTGTTTAATACATTCAACAGATAATAAATTAAACATTTTATAAGCGTTTTAGAGTTGATCTTGCTTACGAATGTGACTATTATTAGCTTTAAAAGGCTTTTATTTTGTGACATTCATAATACTAATTCTTACTAATTTTAGAATGTTTATAAAGTTGCATTTATAATAAATTGTGTGCTTTATGTTAAGCTTTCACTTATTATAACTATATAAAGATGAAGTTCTTATCTTGAAAGAATTTGATAATAAATAACAATATGACTACTAAGAAAAGCAACGATGCTACAACAGCGGATATTTTATCCGAGTCCTATCTGGATGGGGAGATTCAGTCTAGTCTAGACTTTGATAACCTGGATGATGTTGTCTATAACTCATCTAGTTCCTTTGATATCAGCGAAATCGCAGATTTACTATTAGATAACATCGATCAGTATGTTTTCATTACTGATGCTACTACTAAGAATATTGTTTATTTAAATAAACCATTAAGTGAAGCTTTAGGTGTAGAGGGATGTTTTGTTGGCACCTGCCATGAGTTGTTACGTGGATGCAAATCCCCTTGTAAAGAATGCAATTGTAACCATTCTATCGGCGACAATTTTTATGTCACCTCATTAGTTGAATCCAAATTAAAAAACGGTTACGTAATCAAATCTAAGAATATTGAGTTATATAACCGAACTTATACTATTAACGTTGCGCTAATAGATAACAAGCTAGCCGTTGTTCAAAATCAATCTTCCGAAAAAACTCAAGAAAAGACTAGTTTAAACGATATTATCGCTCCTTTTACAGAGATTTATACTAAGAATATTAAAGATCCAGATGTTCAATTATATCGTTTTATTGAGTATCTGGGTACTCAAACTAACTCAAATTTCTGTTGTATCTATGAGCAGACAAAACTCTCAATGGATCTTGAACCTGACTCAAAGTCAGCTACTTTAGCTTCAACTATTCCTACAACTCATGATACAGATGTAGAGAATTCTGTTAAGACTAAATTCCACAGATCGCATTTATGGATTTCTGATGCATTCAAACATTCTCAGGATTCTGTACAGATCCCTGATAAGTTTTTAAAGAGAGCTGAAGTAGATCAGGATTGTTTTGAATTTGAACATAAAGGATTCAAGTTCTTCTGCTTTCCTTTAATCTCAGATGAAACCTATTTAGGAGCCGTGTTCTTTAAATCTCCTGATGAAAAAGTTTTAAAGACTTTGCAACCTGCTTTAAATACTATTTCAATTCTGATGAGCAGTTCTCTTACTCACAGAATTATGCATGCCGAACTTACAAACATTACCAATATCGATCCTTTAACAAAATTAAAGAATCGTAATTCTCTATTAAGTGAAGTTAATGCTCTTTCTGTTAACTACAACATTGGTGTTATTTACCTAAATGTTAATGGATTAAAACAGATTAACTCAAAGATGGGTGTTAAGACTGGTGACACTATCTTAGTTAAGACTGCTTCATTATTAAAACAGTTATTACATGACAGCGAATACATCTACAGAATCAGTGGTGATGAATTCGTAGGTATTTATCCTAATATTGAAGAGCATGACTTCTTAATGGTGTCAGACATGCTAAAAGCATTTATGACATCAGATAAAGGTTTCTCTGTCTCTGTTGGTACTAGTTGGGTTAAAACAGGTGTTTTGATTCAGTCTGCCATAAATCAGGCTGAGTCAGATATGTATTCTGAGAAAAAGAAATACTACAGAGTACATCCTAGTGATGAGAGTAACTCAAGATACCGTTCTCAGAATGATTCTTTGCTAACTATCATTGAGCCTGCTAAAATTCAAAAACTGATTGCTGATGGTTGCTTTAAAGTAATGTATCAGCCTAAGTTCAGAATTCAGGGGGATATAGCAGAGATTGCTGGTGCAGAGGCTTTAGTAAGGCTTATCATCAATGATACTTTAATTCCACCTGATGACTTCATTCCTGCATTAGAATCTGCTCACTACACTCATTTGATTGATTATTATGTTTTTGAAACTATTTGCAAGAGAATGAGAGAAAGATTAGACAGTAATCAAAAGATCTTGCCTGTCTCCTGCAATTTCTCAAGACATACTATCGTACGTCCTGAGTTTAAATCAAAACTTAAAGAGATCATGAACAAATACCATTTATCTTATGACATGATCCCTCTTGAGGTTTCTGAACATACTAACACAATCCGTCACAAAGAGCTTGTTGATGTAACCGATGAACTATCAAAAGAAGGATTTAACATCTCTATTGACGACTTTGGAACCGCTCATGCAAATATCTATTCATTAGCAGATTTAGCTGTATCTGAGGTTAAGTTCGATAAAAAACTTATCGATAACATTGCTAAAAAGAATAATGAAAAGTTGACAACCATCTTAAGTGTTCTTATCACCATGTGTAAGAAACTTGGAATTAAGACCATCGCTGAAGGTGTTGAAGATAAAGAGCAGAGTCAGATCCTAAAAAACTTAGGTTGTGATGAAATTCAGGGATATTACTACAGCAAACCTATTAAGGATGAGGATTACTACAATAAGTTAAGCTAGTACCCTTCATATACAATTAGATACAAAAAAGCCCAACGTTCTTTATGGAGATACTGTTGGGCTTTTTGATGGGCTATAACTAGATAGCCTTATTAAATTACTTAGCTTCTTTAGCTGCCTTTGACTCAGCAATTAAATCCTCTAAGTGCTCTTTCTGAGCTTGTAATTCTTCTTCGCTTAACTCTGCAGTATTCTCTGCCTTTGAGAACTTCTTGGTTACTGAATCAAAAGAGTTTAAGATCTGTTCTTTGTGATCCTGGAACATCTTATAACCTACAGCACCAGCTACGATACCAGCAGCTAAACCTATTAATAAATCTGTCTTATTAGTAAACATTTCTCTTCTCCATAAAAACATATTTAAACATTTAGCAACCTAAACTTTAATTAGAGAATTTGTCTAGTTTGCTGTTTGGAAAATTATTTATCCAAATCCTGATTACGTTTGATCTTTTCGAAAGTAAATTTCTTATCAAACAGAATTCTTGCTGAGTTAATAACCACACCAATAGTTGCAGCATTGTGAATAGTAGCTGCAATTAATGGATTGATCTTACCTAAAGCACCTAGCATCATCGCAGCTGAGTTAATGGTAATAGTAGCAGCAAAGTTCTGTCTTACTAATCCCATTGTAGCTTTTGACAATTCCATTACTTTAGCTAACTTTAAAGGTTCATCAGAGGTAATGGTGATATCAGCTGATTCCATAGCAATATCAGTTGATTTGCCTCCTAAAGCTACACCAATATCAGCATAAGCTAGAGCAGGAGCATCATTGATACCATCTCCTACCATCAAAACCTTTGAGTAGCTCTGTTTGCTTGCAACAAACTCCGCTTTCTCATGAGGTAGAACATCTGACTTAAAGCCATCAAGATCAAGCTTAGCCGCTACATATTCAGCTGTAACCTTGTTATCACCAGTTAACATTACGATCTCATCAACACCGTTTCTTCTGATACGGTTGATAGTCTTCTTAATGTCTTTTCTAATAGGATCTGTGATTACTAAAGCTCCTAATAACTTTGATGATCTTGCAACATAGATGATGTTACACTCTTTAGAATATTGTGATCTGTCAAAGCTCTTAATGCCTCTTACGCCACGCTCAGTCATAAAGACAAAGCTACCAACTAACAGTTCACCACCTTTGATACCATCAAAGTCATCAACTGATGCACTAATACCACGACCTACAACAGTTTCGATCTTGGCATTATCTGGTACGACCCACTGCTTCTCATCAGCATAGTTAATAATTGCTTCTGCTAATGGGTGAGATGATGATTTCTCTGCAGCTGCTGCTAACTGAACTAATTCTTTTTGCTCTACACCCTTGCATGCAATAGTATCAATTAAGATTGGGTGTCCATTAGTGATGGTACCGGTCTTATCTAAGATAACAGTATCAATATCAGCTAAGGTTTCAATAAAGTTTCCGCCTTTTACTAAGACACCCATTTGAGCAGCCTTACTGATAGATGCTGAAATTGCAGTTGAGGTTGATAACTTCAAGCCACAGCTAAAGTCGATAAAGAACATATTGAGTACACGCTGAATGTCTTTAGTTACAGCATATACGACAGCTGCAGATAAGAATGAAATAGGAACTAATGCATTAGCCATTCTATCTGCGAAGTTCTGAATAGGAGCTCTTCTGTTCTGAGCGTTTTCAACCATGTTGATGATACGTGCTAGATTGGTCTCATCACCAACCTTTGATACTTCAATAGTGATTTCTCCAGAACGTACCACTGTACCTGCGTATACATCTTCACCTACAGTCTTATAAACAGGAATAGATTCACCTGTTAAAGAAGACTGGTCAATTGAAGCTCCACCTTCAACAATCGTGCCGTCTACGCAGATCTTTTCGCCTACGTAAACTACAACTCTGTCATTTAGTTTTACTGAATCGATATCAACTTTACGGATATGACCATCAAGATCTTTTAACCAAACATATTTCTCTTTCATATCAAGTAAAGTTGAAATATGCTGTCTTGCTTTTTCAGCAGCACCTATAGTTAACATTTCTGCAAAGTTTGATAAAACTAACAGAGACAAACTTGACTCAGGTTTGCCTGACAGCAATGAAGCTAATACAGCAGTTGCGGTAAGAGTATCAGCATTTGGAGCTTTATCGCGAATTAAACCTGCAAAACCTTCTTTGAAGATATCTTTTGCAATGAGCATAACAAATGCGCTTCTAGCAAAGGACAATCTTGTAAAGGTAGTAGGAGCCATTCTTTTAGTGATTTCTAAAAGACCAAAGCCTACTAAAGATACTAAAGCCTTTAACTTGTAGCTCTTCAGCTCGTCAGCTGCGTTCTTGATCTCTGTTTCCTGCTCTGATTCTTTAGCTTTAATCTTATCCTTTACTGATAAAAGCTCCATCTTATAAAGAGTATATGACAGCGTCTTAAGATCATTTGTGTATACGCTCAAAGAGTTATTTGGCAATACACATGCTGAAACGACACCTTTTACTCTTCTTAAAGAGAACTCGAGCAAGGCAGATTTTTTCTCGCTGTAGTTTTGCTCAAGTTTAATAACTTTATGATATAGGCCAGACATTTACTTGCTTACACCCTCTAAAATCTTATAGCCCCACCAAACTAACTGAGGACCATTAGGAGTTTGTTTTTGTACAAATACTTTGTATGTGCCCCAAATTAGGCAAATACAACCTAAAATGATAGAAATATCAGCAACACCTGACAGAGCAGTTCTTACGGCTGAATTAGCATGACCTGCATAGTGTCCGATGCATTTACCTACTACGGTATTAGCTCCGGCACTCTTTCCTAACTTAGAAGCTCCTTTACCTACAGCAACAGCAGATGATGCAGCGACAGTACCGTTTACAGATTTGGTTAACAAGCTCTCATCATCACCGAACTTATCTTCATTTAACTTTCTAGTCTGCTCGTTGATGTGATCGATTACCTCATCAACTAATTCTGCTTTGCACTCATACTCTAAAAGTACGGTACCTGTTACAGTGTTTACGATGATCTTTTTGAAAAGATCTAAAGATTCAAATTTCTCTTTTAAAGCATTAGCAAAAACAGGATCTTTTAGAAGAATACTCTTGTATCTTCTGCGGCCTTTAATTGCATGTACACACGCAAATTCAGCCTGTTTTGCAGAAGCTATCATTTTCTTTTTCATTAAATTATTTACATACACACCGATTAAAGGCTGTGCTGCTGCAATACATAAAGACAGAACTGTTAAATTCATATGTGTTTCCTACTTGGATGCCTTCTTTTTTAATTCTTCTTCAATTTCACGAAGTTCAGGATTTCTCGTAACCTTTCCAGCATCGTACTCGATGAGAACTGAGCCTGTTACTTCGTTAATTTTAAAAGAATTCAGTTCATCGAATTTTGAAAAGTAGTCTTCTAAGATCAATGCATTCTCATGATTGTTCTTAATCAAAGAACTGTAGCATCTGATCCTGCCTGGAATATAGCTTGATACTTCTACAGTAGATAAGAAGTACTTCTTTTCATCAAAAAACTGAGTTAAAAATTTAAACATTTATCTTTTCCGTATTACGACTTAATTTTTATTATATAAAACAAATAAATCGTAAGCATAGACAAATTTTTATTAACAAAATGCAACAACAATAAGTCACTGCAAAATAATTTTAGCATAGGCTAATTAAAGTTGTTTATATGTAACAAAAAAAATTTATTAGTTTTCTGATGAAAAAAAACGACTTTAGTAAAGATTGAGACTACTTCTCTAATTTAGATTTCATGTTCTGTAAAAGTACGCTGCAGATCATTAAACCAACGCCGATATAGAATGAAAAGTTAACTTCTTTGGCCTCATTAAAGAGGATCATAGCAATGATAATGGCATAGACAGGTTCTAAATTGAAAGTTAGCATTAAGGTAAAAGCTGATACCTTTGATGCCAGTTGCACAACCATTAAATACAAAAGCACAGTGAAGACAGTAGCAAGTAAGAACAGGTAGATAAGATCTTTTAAATCAAAATAGATTGATGCTGTTCCATACCCTAATAGGTAAACAGGAGACAAAGCTAAAACTAAGAGAAATCCACCTAGCATCTCATAGTTAATAAATGTATAAGGATCTTTTCCATAGGAGAATTTCTTATTACAAACTGTAAATAAAGCGGCTAAAAAAGCTGAGATGATACCTACAGAAATACCAAGTCTGAACTTTGTATCAAAATTAAAGATTAAAAGAAGACCTATAAGGTTTAAAGAGGCATAAATCAAGCTCGTCTTATCAAACCTTTTATTAAGCAATTTTGGCTCTAACAATGAGGTAAAGAAACTAGATGAAGCTAAAGTTACCGTACCAATAGAGACATTAGACAGTTTAATTGACAGATAGAAAAAGATTAAATGAAATGCAAGAAGAGCACCTACAAACAAGCCCTGCAATCTGCTTCTAAATGAAATAGCTTTGATTTTTCTAAAAGCTTTTAATATGACATAAGCACTTAATGCGGCTATAGAAAATCTTATAAAGACCAAAACAAAAGCGTCATAGGAAATTAGTCTTCCAAAGACTCCTGTAAAACCTGCAATTAAAACTGCTATATGTAATTTTAAGAATACTTTCCACATTAAGAATTATTCCTGTGGATTTAGTACGTTAAGCCGAGCTGAGGCTCCTTTTCTTGATAAAGCTTTATAAAGTTCATCTACTACTGGAGACAGCATCTCATCAATACCGTAAGGATAATTTAAGATGAGCATTCCAGAGCCACACATACCAAAAACTTCTTCCTGTTCTTCAATACAAAGCTCAACCTGAAGCATAGGTATATTTAAACGTCTTATATCATTGGTTAAATTCTTTGAATGATCACGAAGCTTTCCTAAAACAGGATACCAGATGGCAAAAACACCTGTATTCCATTTATGAAGTCCTGTTTTTACAGCTTTAACTAACTCTACGTATTCGTTTTTCTCTTCATAAGCAGGATCAATCACAACCAAACCGCGTCTTGGTGTAGGTGGTAAAAGCGCATTTAAAGCCTCAAGACCATCTCGATGCTGAATATTACAACGTCTGTCACGTTTAAAGTTATTTCTTAAATTCTCAAATTCACTAGGATGTAAATCAATGAAGGTAAGTTTATCTACATCTCTTGACAGTGAAGCTTCAAATAATGGAGAGCCTGGATAAGTATTCTTTAATTCAGCATTTAGATCGTCATAAACTTTGTAAAACTCAGGTACTAATTCACGGAGCTTTGCGTTGTCTTTTATCTTTTCGATGCCTGTTTTGAACTCTTGATTCTTTTGAGCCATAAAGCCGTCTAATCTATAAACACCAGAACCAGAATGAGTATCGATAACAGTATAAGGTTTTTCTTTCTTATTTAAGCACCTAAGCAAAAGGCAGATGGTCATATGTTTGATGATATCTGCATGATTACCACTGTGAAAACCGTGTTTATAACTTAGCATAGGAGCTTCCTGTATTCTTAAAACCAATAAATCTAACGTTAGTTAGAGCTAATTCTACATTTTACTATAAATATAGCTCAAATAAAGTTCAAACTTGCTATACTTAAGGCATATAAAAGATCGAGGCTATTTTATGAAAAAATTATTATTGTTGCCTTTAGTTATTTTCGCCTTTACTGCTGATGCATACATCATCGACTATAACGCAATTAATGATGACGACAAAGCTATCAATTTTGGAACTAACAGTGTTAACTATTCTATTGATGGTTACAAAAAGAACGATCAGAACGTAACTAGCGTTAAGCATGATCCTCGTCGAGGTGTTTATGACGACAGTGAAGATGATTCAGGACTTAAGCTCAAAGGTGTAAATAAAGAAGATCTTGAAAGCTTAAGTTATGGAAATTCTCTGTATCAAGATTAGAAAAGGTTTAGACCACCACGCTAACTTCTAAAAGATTAAAATTTAGTAGCGTTTTTGATTCATCATGGTGACAAATGATGAAGTCCAGGTAATAGCGTTCTCGTAAGAGAACAGAATGTCATGACGACCAAAAACATCAGCCATCATAACTCCATCAATATATTCCAAATCAAGGCTATCTAAAGATTTGGCAATCTTGCATGCTGTATCAATGACTGGCTGCTCATCAAATAGAACCATTAGTCTTGCTTCAATTTGAGTTAAAAGTTCATCAATGATGTTATTGGTATAAGCATAAAGACTAGATATAGCTGTACTCAGTCCTACAGTAAATCCCCATGAAACATCAACTTCACCTGACTTATAAGTTAAAAGTTCTTCAACACATTTTGCTATGATGAGAATTTGTTTTACAGGCTCAAAACGCATGTAATGTGCTTTATCCGCATCAGGCATATAGAATTCTTCTAACAACATCAGACAGATTATACAGATTAACTTATGCAAGGTTTCTGTATCAATATCATATAAAGAAGATTCAATATCAGTGTAGATGTAATCAGGTGTAATATCTGACTGTAAGAAATCTAATAAGAATGGGATTTGAACTTTAATGTCATTTCTCATTGAAATTAGATTTAAGAACAGATCATAATTAGGTCTGTCCTCTAACAATTCCAAAATGACCGCTAAGATCTTGTCATAGCCAAAACGGTTAGCCTTAAAGTGATAAGGATTAAAATTCTTTTTAATGATGTCTTTTGAGAAAGTTGGACAGCATACATAATCAGCACCAGCTTCAAAAGCAATTGAGGCTAGATTCTGGTTATCACATCTGTCGCAAATGATCTTAATCCATGGAGCTTTTTTAACAATATTTTTTGCTAAGATGAATTGCTCTTCAACGTCCTTGGTCACGTCAATTACAACATAACTAATAGAACGTAATTCTCTAAACCAGTTAGTGTAAACAATTGTATAAGCATCTGCTGCAATCGTCATGGTATCGCGTTTTAGCATATTAACCTGATGCTGATATGAAGCAGATGAGTCCTGCCTGTCCTGTAAATGCAGAATAAATCTGTTAGCAGGAATAGGTTTTGAGAACTTTGTTATCTCAGGGCTTAATGGCAACTCTGTCATTGCCATAGCATTTTCCTGAGTAAACTGATCGATATGACGGCGAATATAAAAGCCAATTAAAACATGTTTTACGTGTTTTCTCTGTAGTTCATCTGGTCTGAAACTGCCTTCTCCTGCTGTATATCTGAAGTTATAGGCCAAAAGACTTCCCTTCGCATCATAGATAGGAGTTCTAACAATAATATGACACCTATCTTTTGAACGAATAAACTTTGGAGCCTTGTCAGTAGGAATATTACTTAGCCTACTGATTGGAGAGGCAACTGTCAAACTATTTGGATTATTCGCAACCATGTTTTTATAATGTATATTTATTGCATCACGACATTTTTAGCCGACGATTATCTATATTACTACATAACGACTGAAAAAAGATAGTTATAGCTAACAAATAGAGAATTTTGTTATCGATTAAATCAGGTATTTGGTCTCGTATCATGAAGAAAGATCCCTTGAGAATCGACAAACATAAAGCATCTAAATAATGAGTAATGCAGAGTGTAATAAGAACAATATACGTCAGTTAAGCTACAAGTTTATATTAACTTATTTGGCTTCAATTGAACCGAAAAATTTATGTGTTGTTCATCGGTCCGATTTGTTTGCCGTAGAACATCTTTATTAAGAGCAGACGACTACTTTGAAAAGTGCAATGGCAAACTCTCAAAGATCTTATATTGTGCAAATACCAACTTACTACGGTTCGTCCATCTGATGATATATAATCGATGCACTTAAGGGATAAGGCTTATAACAAAATGTTTGAATTAAGACAGTATCTATTACTTTTTATAACAGCTACTATTTGGGGCTCAGGTTTTGTAGGACAGAAGCTTGGTATCAGCCACATATCTCCTTTTGCTTTTACCTTTTTTAGAACCTTAATTGGTGGTTTATTTTTAATACCGGTAATTTTCTCTTTAAATAAGATTAACTTAAAGTTAGGTAAAGGAACTAAAAAGAACTCACCTAAGATGCTTCTCTTAGGTTCAATCTGTTGTGGTTTCTTCTTAATTTTATCAGAATCATTCCAGCAGTTTGGACTAGTCTATACAGATGTAAATAAGGCAAGTTTCATTACCTCTTTATACATGGTATTTGTCCCTATTATTGGTATCTTCGCTGGACACAAATTAACTGTAAAAATTGCCTTATCGGTAATTGTTTCATGTGTTGGTCTGTACTTACTTTGTATGCATGGCAGTTTCAGTTTGCAATTAGGCGATACCTTAGTTATTCTTTGCGCTGTGGGTTTTGCTTTCCATATTCTGGTAATTTCATACTTTGTAAATTATGTCGATGGTGTGATGTTATCCTGTGGTCAGTTCTTTGCAGCTTCTTTCATGGGACTTATCATGATGCTAATTACAGGTGTACCTAGTCTTGATAACCTGTATTTAGCTCTGCCTGCTCTACTTTATGTAGGTATCATGTCAAATGGTGTTGCATACACTCTTCAGGTTGTAGGACAAAGAGGTATCAATCCTTCTATTGCGTCTTTAATCATGTCATTAGAATCAGTAATGGGGGCTGTCTTTGGTGTACTGTTCTTAAAAGAGGTTATGACTCAAAGAGAAGTTACAGGCGCAGTTTTAATGTTTATTGCTGTGCTTTTAACACAGATAAGCATTAAGAAACACCGTAAATAAAATATTTTGACTTTAAATAGCAATCTCTTTTAAAACAAAAGATGAGCAAGACTATTTTTAGTTTTACGACCTTAAGATTTGCGCAATAAAGCTCTAAATATAGTAAAATATTGCGCATTGATTTTTTAGTAAGCCTCTAATTAATTCTTTCTTATAAAGAATTTAAATTAGAACGCGATAATTGGCAAATAGATTTAGACTAAATCTAAAGATCCCTTAATAGGCCTTAGCAGTCGATTTTGTAACATATATACTTAAATATCAATTATTTATTTCAAAGTTGCATACAAAGTTACTGCATATATTCAAATTCATAGTTTTAAATTCAGAGGGTAAAATGATAAAGAACAAGACCCTGTTAGTTACTAACGCATTACCATATGCAAATGGTCCTATTCATTTAGGTCACATGTTAGAGCACATCCAATCAGATATTTTTGTTCGCTTTAACAGAGCTATTGGTAACAAAGTATTCTATGTTTGTGGTGATGACTGCCACGGTACACCTGTAATGATTAAAGCAGGTCAGATGGGTATTACCCCTGAGCAGATGATTGAAATCACCTCAAAGGATCATGCTGAGGATTTAAAAGGTTTCTTAGTTAATTACGATAACTACTACAGAACACATTCTAAAGAGAATCATGAGATCTCTTCATATATGTATAAAAAGGCTAAAGAGAATGGTTACATTAAGACCGAAACCATTTCTCAGCTTTACGATCCTGAAAAGAATATGTTCTTGCCAGACAGATTTGTAAAAGGCACCTGTCCTAAGTGTGGCGCTAAAGATCAGTATGGTGATAACTGCGAAGTTTGTGGTGCTACTTACTCTCCTACAGAATTAAAAGATGCTTACTCAGTAGTATCAGGAGCAAAGCCTGTATTAAAAGAGTCTTTACACTATTTCTTTGATCTTCCAAAGGCAAAAGACTTTTTACATGATTACATTAAGAATTCAGGTGTAATTCAGACCGAGATGGCTAATAAGCTCGAAGAGTGGTTCACACAGGGCTTAAAGCCATGGGATATTTCTCGTGATTCTCCTTACTTTGGATTTAAGATCCCTGGTACTGAGGATAAATACTTCTATGTTTGGATGGATGCTCCTATGGGCTATCTGGCTTCATTGAAGAATCTTTGTGAAAAGACTGGTGACAATTACGATGATTTCGTAAAAGAAGGTTCAGAAATTGAGATGGATCACTTCATCGGTAAAGATATTCTTTACTTCCACTCTCTGTTCTGGCCTGCTACTTTAAAAGCAGCTCAAATGCGTCTACCTTCACATATCTACGTTCATGGATATGTAACTGTAAATGGCGCTAAGATGTCTAAGTCAAAGGGAACCTTTATTAAAGCTAAGACCTTCTTGAAATTCTTAAAACCTGAAACATTACGCTACTACTTTGCTTCAAAGATGAACTCATCTGCAGTTGATATAGATCTTTCATTAGATGATTTTATGGCCAAGGTAAACTCAGATATCGTAGGTAAGGTCGTAAATCTTGCATCACGTACCGCAGGCTTTATTGCTAAGCGTTTTGACGGTAAGTTATCTTCAGCTCCATATAATGCTGAGATCTTAAAGAAAGCAGCATCAATACGTGAAGATGTAATCAAAGGTTATGAGAGTCGCAACTATGCTGAAGCTATCAGAACCATCATGGCTTTAGCTGATGAAGCTAACCGCTACATCGATGCTGAGGCTCCATGGGTTATTGCAAAGCAGGAAGGTCAGGAAGACAAGTTACAGAAAGTATGTTCAGATGGTATCAACCTCTTTAGAGCTTTAATTACCTACTTACAGCCTGTTCTACCAGAAGTTGCTGCCCATGCTGAAGAGTTCTTAAATACTAAACTTGATTTCTTTACTCTTGATAATCCTTTAGTAGATCATCAGATCAACAAGTTTAAGCCTTTATTCAATCGTATTGAGAAGACTCAGATTGATGCAATGATTGAGACTTCAAAAGAGGATTTAAAGCAGGCTCAGGCACAGACTAAAAAGACTGATGAGAAGAAAGCTGACGATAGAATCGAACCTTTAGCTCCTGAAATCACTATTGACGATTTTGCTAAGATCGACCTTCGTGTAGGTACCATTGTTGAAGCTGAAGAAGTTAAAGAAGCAAGAAAGCTTCTAAAGCTAAAAGTAGATATCGGCTTTGAAACAAGGCAGGTATTTGCTGGTATAAAGCAGGCTTACCCTGATGCTAAGTCTTTAATTGGCAGAAAGGTAGTTTTAGTTGCCAACTTAAAGCCTCGTCAGATGAAGTTTGGTTTATCTGAAGGTATGGTTACAGCAGCAGGTCCTGGTGCTACTGAGGTATTCTTACTTAGCGTAGATTCAGGCGCACAAAACGGTGACCGTATTCATTAACTTATAATTAAGTTTATAGAGCCGGTCTTAGGACCGGCTTTGTTGTCTTTGGTAAGATAAATGTCTATTCTAAAATTTTTACAGTCAGTTGCTTACAAAAAGGAATTACGCTGTCAATTAAGACTTTTTATTCCATTTTTATTAGGTCAGTTGTGTGCTACTGGTATGGGTACTGTTGATACTGTGATGGCAGGTCTTGCTGGTACTACTGAGATCTCAGGTGTTGCTATTGGTTGCTCTTTTTACTGGCCTGCATACCTGTTCTTAGCTGGAATGGCATACGCAGTAACTCCTACTGTATCTCACATTCTGCCTAGCAAAAATTTTAGCCTTATGGAAAAGAGCCTGTATAATGCATTCTTATTCTGCACAGTAGTAGGCATGCTAGTAGCGGTTCTATTGGCTTTATCTCACCTTATCTTTGCATACGTACCATCAGATGAGAAGATGATTGAGGTAGCTACTGGTTATCTTTACTTTGTCTCATTATCATTACCAGCTACTGTAATCTACAACGTTTTAAGATCTTATGCTGAAGGTTTAGGCTACACCAAGCCAACCATGTACTTTGGTATCTTAATGTTAGTTTTAGATATTCCTCTAAACTACATTTTTATCTTTGGCAAATTTGGCATGCCTCAAATGGGTGGTGTCGGCTGTGGCGCTACTAGCTGTTTTATCAATATCTTATGTGCAATCTTACTGTATGTGTATATCAAAAAAGGTAAGTTCTTTAAGAGCTTTAAGCCAAAAGAGCATTTATCATCACGTTTTGATTACAAATTACTAAAGCAGTTTGCCAAGTTATCATTACCAATCGGTATCTCAAGAACTATTGAGGTAGCCTGCTTCTCTGTGGCAGCAGTGATCTTAAGTCCATTTGGCCCTACAGTGGTAGCAGCTCACTCAATTACACTGAATGTATCAGGACTTATCTTTATGATACCTATGTGTTTAGGTATGACTATTACCATAAGATCTGCTTTTTGTATGGGCACAAAGAACTGGGCTAAAGCCTATATCTCAATTAAGACAGCTCTTACACTGAACCTGTCTTTATTTATTATCTATGCAACTTTAGTGTTTATCTTTAGAAAGAATATATCTTCACTATATACAAATGATCCATTAGTTCTGGCAATGGCATCAAATCTGATGATCCTAAATTGCATCTATATGCTGCCTGATTCTTTACAGTGCTTCTTTTTAGGTGTTCTACAGGGATTTAAAGACTCTAAGGTGATCTTTATAGGAACAATAGTTTCCTATTGGGTAGTTGGTATTCCTGTTGGATTTACCTTAGCTTGGGGATTGTTTACAACAAAACTTGAAGCTTATGGTATTTGGATTGGCTTTATTTTTGCGCTTTTGAGTGCATGTCTTATTTATTCAACAAGGGTAAGACATCTATTTAAGCATAAGAAGTTTCCAAAGCTTTTGGCTCAAAGTTATATGTAGTCGACATTACAAAAAGCTCTTCAAAAAATAATTTAGAATCAAAATATATGATTGAAACCAATTATGCTTTACAATCAAGAGGATAGCATCTGAGGTTAATAGGTTACTTTACTTTCTCACAATAAATTAAGTAAAAATCTTTAACGGAGTCTTATATATCAAGGCTCTAGCTTTTTAAAAATCTGTGAAACCTTATTTTATGCGTTTCAGTATGGGGCTGGTAATTTCCGTAGAGTAAAGTTCTAAGAGCTTTTGAATATAGGCTGAGCTCTCGTCATACCAAACTGAGAGTTTTTGCTTAAGGATCTTCTTAGCCTTTTTAAGTTTACCTTTGACAATGCAACCTGCTTTTTCTAGATCATCTACTATTGAGTTATAAGCTTGTAGTAATCTGTTTAGTGCATCAGCAAAAGGAATTTCTTTTAAGGCTTGGCAGGCTGAATAAAACAATTCACCTGCAGCTCTAACATCATTCTCGATTCTACGCTTGTATTCCATCAGATTAGCTCTGATATAAGCTAGATTTGCATAAGCACTAATGGTGGTAAAGTCGGTTGACTGACACTCACTATTCATGCCAAAGAATGCTTTTTGATTATGGAAGTTAGTTTCTATCTTCCATCTTCTAGCGTAGAGCTGAACTATTCTCTTAGAGTCTAAACTAGTATCTGTAGATGCAAGTACAAGGAAGTCTTCTTTATTGTGACGGTTTCTGATGAACACTAACTTTAAAGGAATTCCTTTTGTAACTGGTTCATTATTGGTGTGAGCCATAACTTTAATGCTACCAATAATCTCTTCAGGATCAGACTTACGATGCTTTTGTTTTGCAAGTTTGCAGATAGCTTCTAAGCTTAAGTATTCTTTAGCTTTACCTCTATTGTTAAGTACAGAGTACTTGCGATTATCAAGCTTTAACATGCCTATGGTATCAACTTTTAGCTCTTGTAATTTTTTTAATAGAGGCTCGTAGTTAAACCAAGAGTCCATGAGAATGTACTCTGCTTTAATACCATGGTTAAGAGCTTGCTTAACCCAATCTACAACTAAATCAGGTTTTGAACTATCAGCTTGAGCTCTAATAGAGCCTTGATAGGTTCTTTTGTCAGTAACAATAGCCTTTTTTCTTTTAGGTCTTGGTGAACAAGCTTTGCTCTTACGATTTGATTCATTAGAAGCTAAAAGCTTAGAGCCCATAGTTAAAAAGCTATGTCCATCAGTCCAACCTAATTGAAGAGCGGTGAAGCCTTTAACGTAAGTATGAGAGTTGTGATCGAAAGTCATAGTACATTTTTCAACATACTTCGCTGAATCACTTCTTTCTTCTAAAGAGTCGTCAACAACAAAACAAAAAGTCTCATTAGGATTAAGCTTCAAGATCTTTTTGGATGCATTAGATGCTATGTACATACAAAGCATTGACCAATTGTATTTATCATTAGCCATGAATCTATACATAGCAGCTCTTGAAGCGGGAAAGAATGCTTTAGCTGTGGAGTTAAAAGCTCTTCATAGGTTATCACCCATCAAGCAGCTATTAAGCTGAGCAGTAAACATATCAAAAGCACTTTCACCCTTTATCTTTATAAAGTGAGCTCTTTGTAAAGCTCGTTTAATTCCAAGGTGGGGAATTAAGCTAGTAAATGGTGATGAAAAGTTATGGCTATTTAATTCGTTATGTAGTACTACGCTCATGGCGTTTTTCTTCGTTTATAATTTTTGATTTAACACTTTGAATTATAAGGAAAAAACGCCATTTTTGTCAATCCTAACTTATTGATTTCTCAATAAATTTTATTTCCAAACGGTGTCATAGATTTTTAAAAAGCTAGAGCCTTGATATATAAGACTCCGTTAATGTTTTTTACTTTCTTTTATGTGAGAAAGTAAAGTTCTCTATAGTTCTCGTACGCTTTCTTAAATTTATAGCTCGAAGCAATTCAAAAAAAGTGGAATGGGAAACACCAATTTTATGGTTATTTAATTCATGAAATCTATTCTTTGGAAGTCCGCTTGCTCTATATTCATCATAAATCTGTTCCCATTTTTTTTAATTATTCAAAAAGCTTAATCTTGAGGAAAGAGTTTTGTTTATAAAACGAAATAATATGGCGAATCTAATTCTTGAAAGTAACTGATGAATATCCAAGTTATGCTTCAAGAAAAATTGCTCAAGTCCAACATCGTAATACTTAGTTAATGAATAACCACTAGCTAAATAGTCATCAGCATTTTTGAAATATAGATGGAACTCTGATTTAAGCATAATACTCTCCTGCTAATTGGTTTCGTTAACAGGAGTTATTATGATTCAAATTGAAAATTATCTCTTTATGGTGATGGGGAACTTACGATCCGAACGGCAATTTGTCCGATTGCTTCCTGTGCGGTTTCTGCAAAATGTCGAATGACTGCAGGCAAAACCATCATACAGGCGTGGCCGTGAACCACATGATACAGCGAGTCGAAGGCGTGAGCAACTGCATGATCGTTGGGGATTCCGCCATTTGCCAGCGCGTTATGAGCTGCCCAGGAGAGCTGTTCACGGGCTTCCAAATTCTCCGGCTCCTGTACCGCAATCAGCAGCCATGTCCAGATTTTCTCCAAGCAGGACAACAGAATCGTATTGGTATACGCATTGGCTCCCGTACCGACCAGAATTTCAACTGTATGTGCCAGTGCATCCACGCCGCCATAGGCTGTTGGCATTGCAGGCATTCCCAGGGTAAATTCCGGGTCGATGATACACAAATCAGGAGCCATATTCCGATTGCCAAAGCTGAATTTCATTCCATGCTTTTCGCTGGAAATAACGGCACTGGCCGTTGTCTCGGCTCCTGTGCCTGATGTAGTCGGCATCAAAACCAGCATACAGGGACGGTTCCACTGCTCCCGCATGCGAGCGCCGGTCTTACCGTATTCATGCAGATCTTCAATATCTTCCGGGATTCCGGCAATCAAAGAAGCTGCTTTTGCCGCATCCATAGGACTGCCGCCGCCAATGCCCAGAATACAGTCGTAGTGATTGCGCTTGATTTCCTGTGCAATTTCGATACACAGAGAATCGGTAGGTTCCGGCAATACCCGGTCAAAAACATCACAGGGAATGCCAATGCTTTCCAAGGAATGAATGATTTTCTGGGTGATGGGATGTTTGATGACATGACTTCCCGATACGATCAGACATTTCTGCACATCAGCGCTTTTCAGTTCAGTTCCCACTCGGTCGACGCTTTTGCTCCCCCTGATAATTTGCGGGAGCATTCCTTTTTCGTATGACTTCATTATGTGCAACTTGCATGTTGATTAGATTTAACTCACCTTCACTCAAACGGCACTTTACTACATTCATTTGTTTGCTCCTTTATAGTTTTAACAAATGCACCGTCTTTTGATAAGTCTTTATTACCTAGGATTAAATTGTTATCATTTTAACAGTGCGCTTGACCACCCCCGGTCATCACACACCATTCACCTTCCTCTCAGACCAGAACCCCCTGTGCGGTCTTCAAAAAGGCATGAACGTCCTGACCGGTGGTGCGGGGCGGAAAGCAGCTGTGCCCTGTATCAAGAGTGGCGATCTGCTCCATGTCCTCCTCAGAAAGCGCAAAGTCGAAAACGTCAAGGTTTTCCTTCATTCGTTCAGGTTTTACACTTTTCACCAGCGGGACGATGCCTCTCTGGATGAGCCACCGCAGAACAATCTGTGGCACAGACTTCTGGTATTTCTGACTGAGCTGACGCAGCAGCGGGTTATCAAGAAGTCCCTCGCTGCCGGCAGCCAGAGGGGACCACGCCTGCATCTGGATTCCTTGGCTTTTCAGATAGGCAAGGTCATATTCACGCTGGAAAAAGGCATTGCACTCAATCAAATTGACCGCAGGCTTTACCTTGTTGAAGAAGATAAAATCAGCCAGTCTATCCTGAGTAAAATTGTCCACACCAATCGCCCGGACTTTTCCATCTGCATACAACTCCTCCATAGCTCTCCATGCGCCATAGTAATCATGAAAAGGCTGATGAATTAGATAGAGGTCAATGTACTCCAACCCTAGCCGCTCCATAGAGCGCTGGAACCCCCGCTTGGCTCCTTCATAGCTGGTGTCCGTGATCCACAGCTTGGTGGTTACGAACAGTTCCTCATGGGGAACGCCGCTACGCCGGATGGCACGTCCAACAGCTTCTTCATTTTCATAGGCGCTTGCAGTGTCAATCAGGCGATAGCCGCTCTGAATTGCCTGCAAAACAGCTTCTTCACATTCCTCCATGTCGTTGATCCGAAACACACCGAATCCGATTTTCGGCATCTGAACGCCGTTATTGAGCATCACTGTATTTTTCATGTTCAAAATCCTCCATTCATTTTTTCTGGAACAGAAAACCATTTTCCCTTCCATGTATACAAAGCCATTAAAATCATTCCGAAAACCCATGACACCGGGTACAGTACAAACACGCCGTCGATGGTACCGAAATGCGGCATCACAAATGCAATCCAACCAATGCGGAACACGCACAGAGAGAGAATCAAAATTGCCATGGGTGGGACGCTCTTTCCTGTGCCACGAACCGTTCCAGCCAATGCGTGCATGATACTGAGCGCCCAGTAGAAGGGACAGAAGTACCGCATAGCGGTCACGCCGAAGGTAATCACGGCGGCATCCTGATTGAACAGGCAGATTGCAGACTCCGAAAAAGTAAGCAGCAGGGTTCCCAGAGCCACCGTATAAACGATTCCCATGACCATGGTCACCAACATTCCTTTTTTCACCCGGTCATATTTTCCCGCACCGTAATTCTGCCCGGTAAAGGTGGTGACTGCCATGCTGAAACTGGTGATGGGCAGGATATTGAATCCGTCAATTTTCATGTACGCACCGAAGCCGGCCATAGCCGCCGGGCCAAATGCATTGACACTGGATTGAACCAGCATATTGGAAAGAGAAATAACCATGTTCTGAAACCCGGTGGGCAGACCGATTTGAATAATCCGGAGGGCGACCCGCTTCTGAATTTTGATTTCTTTCAGCTTTACTTGATATGCTTCCGGAACCCCCATTAAAAATAGCATTGCCAGCACGCAGGAAACGATTTGGCTGATATTGGTTGCGATTGCAGCTCCCGCAACCCCCATTTTGAAGAAGGCAATGAGCAGCAAGTCCAGAATCACATTGACAATGGATGCCGCTGCCAGATAGCGCAGGGAACGCTTGGAATTTCCGGCAGCATTCATAATACCGGCAGCCATGTTGTAAACAACATTGAATACCATTCCTGCGGAGTAAAGTTGCAGATAGGTCACAGACTCCTGCAAAATCTCTGTGGGGGTGTTCATCCAGATCAGCAGCGGACGACTGAACAGAATACCGCCCACGGTCAGCAGCAGCCCCAGTATAACCGAGATCGCCAGCGCTGTATGCACCGAGGCGTGCACGCCCTTTTTGTCCTTGGCGCCCAGATACTGGGAAACCACCACCCCAGCGCCGACCGCCGCTCCCTGACTGAATGCGATCAGCAGATAAATCAAGGACGTGCTGGAACCGACCGCCGCAAGGGCGTCCCGCCCCACATAGTTGCCGACAATGATGGAGTCAACAGCATTGTACATTTGCTGCAGGAGATTCCCTAAAATCAATGGAACGGAAAAAAACAAAATGCTTTTGAAGATACTGCCTTCCGTCATCGGAGCTATCGGTTGATTCTCGTTTTTGCAAGCTTTTCTTTTCAAAGCTGATGCGTTCATATTATATTCTTTAACCTCCTAACTTTCGTATCTGATAATCAAGACAGTCCAGCTTGTGCTGATTGTTTTGTATTTCATAAAGCGGGCTGTTCAGCCATCCACGAAGCAATAGAAATACTTCTTTGTTTTGGTTATTTTCTAATGCCAAAATAAATCTCTCAATAAAGACGTCTTCGCATCCGGCATCCTTCAAATTTTGTATGACAGCATCAGATGCTATTTGATGGTTCATTTGCGTCCCGTCTTTGCGATACAAACTATATAACGTTTTTTCTTTCATATCAAATACCTATAAACAATGAATAATCATAGTTTATAGGAATGATTAAATCATATATAATGATGCCAAAAGCGACAAGGAGAAATACTGATGGAATTACGATTGCTTCGCTATTTTTTAGCAGTTGCACGAGAAGAAAACATTACTCGTGCTTCGGAATCTCTGCATATTACGCAGCCTTCTCTATCGAAACAGCTGATGGAATTAGAACAGGAATTAGGAAAGCAGCTTTTCATTCGTGGCAAAAGAAAAATCACGCTGACTGAAGAAGGGGTCCTTCTCCGTAAGCGTGCAGACGAAATTCTGATGCTGTGCGAAAAAACTAGGCGAGAAATTGCCCAGGATTCTGACTTAATTGGCGGTGTTATTTCTATAGGTGGCGCCCAGTCCCTAGTTGTGGCACAGGCAACCTCTCTGATGGCGCAGAGGTATCCTGGAGTGAAGTTTCAATTTTTTAATGGTGACGCTGAAACGCTGATGGAGCGGCTCGACCACGGCACCTTAGATTTTGGTATTCTGATTGAGCCTGTTGACCTTGTGAAATATGAACATCTTCCCCTGAACGAAGCCGACGAATGGGGACTGCTCATGAAAAAAGATTGTTCTCTTGCATCAAAAAAAGTCATTTGCCCAGAGGACATTCAAGGTGTTCCACTCATTTTGCCTCAGCGTATTGGCTTGCAGAGGGAACTTTCCGCCTGGGCCGGGATTCCTACGGAGCAACTGAATACCATTTCCACCTTCGACATTTTGTTTAACAACCCTTCTCTTTTAATTAAAAATGGACTTGGATATGCATTTGCACTGCGGACACTGGTAGACACCAGCGAAAGTCCCACACTTTGTTTCCGCCCATTGGAACCGGCAATTAAAATTCAATATGGTCTTGCATGGAAACGGTATCCAATATTCTCTAAGGCGGCAGAGAAATTTATTGAACAGATAAGAGAGTTGATTGATAATCAATGAATATTAAAAAGAAGCTGGCAACGCCATTTCAAAATTATCGTCAGGTATGCTCTTGTGTATCGCAGAGAGTAGAATACAGATTGTCAGAACTATGTGAAAATCTAATACTGGTTCTTGCTTTTATGTGGAATTGGGGCGAATCATATAAAGTTCAAAATAACGGGCACTTAATTGTTCCGTATAGCGAACATGGGCGGCAGTATCAAATTGCTGTCCTTGCGTTTTATTATTGCTGGTAATGTATAAGCGTGGGATCGTTATATATGGTGTGGTATCTTTAACCATGGAAAACTCCCATTACGCTCATATAAATCAAATTGAAATTGGCTATCGCTACCTAAAAGATCATATTGAAGCTGATACATTAGGTGTATCTACAGAGCAAAGCTTTAACGCTAAATTATTCCTTTCTCTATTTGCTTCTGAATTCATGAATAGCTTTGGTCTAAAAGTTAAGAAGTGGAACGCAAGTGCTTCTGCTACAGAGCGTGTTAAATTAAAACAGAATTCCTTTGATTTAACCATAAGTCCTAGATTAAGAAATTTCAAAATGAATAATCTAAATGAGTCTGAATTAATCAAAAAAACAGCATATTATTTTATATTTCAAGCATGCACGGGATCTTAAAAATTATACGGACCGTGCAATACAATAGTTGATTAATCTAATGAAAGAATGGATCTAAAAAGACGAGCGTTGCGATAACGGCTAAGTTTCTATATGATTTTAATTGCAAAAAAAAGGTCAATACAGAAAAGTGTGGGATTAGAAAAAAATCCGTAATCTAACTGAAAGGTTGAAGGTGTCAAACCAGAAGCTAAAGACCATCAGAAGGAAGAGTTATGGTCTTCCTTCTGATGAGTATTTCTTTCTTAAACTGTTTGATGACTCAAGACAAAGGTGGAGCTCTTTTAAAGATGACTGAACAAAGATCCCACAGTTTTTAGGACTGCCCCCAAAATATTGTAAAAAAAATCACCATGATCGCGTTACCAACCATGGTGATTTACTTTTTTGAGAGCTACTTAAATAGCTTCTTCATTTTCCTCAGATGTACGAATTCTGATTACTCTCTCAACATCTGATACGAAGATCTTACCATCACCAATCTTGCCTGTATGAGCTGCATTGATGATTGCCTGAATACACTTATCAGCCTCATCGTCTGCAACAACTACTTCAAGTTTGCACTTAGGTAGAAAATCAACTACATACTCAGCACCGCGATATAACTCAGTGTGACCTTTCTGTCTGCCGAAGCCTTTTACATCTGATACTGTCATACCTGAAATACCGATGGTAGCTAAAGCTTCACGGACATCATCTAATTTAAATGGTTTGATAATTGCAACAATACGTTTCATAGTAATTTATCCTTTGATTATAAGTTGTAACCACGCTCGCCGTGTGATGCCAAATCAAGACCCTCGGCTTCCTCATCAGCGGTAACTCTTAATCCAACTAGTAGACCTGCAATCTTGAAAGCAATTACTGATACTACAAGTGACCATACGATTGCTACAACTAGTGACATGGTTTGACCATAAACCTGGCCTGCAATTGAATTCCAACCATCTTTGAAGCCTGTTCCACCTAAAGATGGAGCACAGAATACGCCTGTTAAGATACCACCTACGATAGCACCAATACCATGAACACCAAATACATCTAATGAATCATCAACCTTAGTGAACTTCTTGAAGCCATGAACACCCCATAAGCAAGCCAAACCAGAAGCAATACCAATCACAATTGCCCCCATAGGGCCTACGAAGGCGCATGCTGGAGTAATTGCAACTAGACCTGCTAGAACACCTGATGCTGTACCTAATGTTGATGGTTTCTTGAAGATGATCCACTCTGCTACCATCCATGTCATTGCAGCAGTTGCTGGACAAAGAACAGTGTTGATAAATGCTAGAGATGAAATACCATCAGCTACTAACTCAGAACCTGCGTTAAAACCTAACCAACCGATCCACAGTAAGCAAGCACCAATGTAGGTAATACCTAAGTTATGTGGAGCCATTGCAACTCTGCCTAAGTCATGACGGCGACCTAAGATGAATGCACCTGTTAAACCGCATACAGCAGCGTTAACATGAACAACAGTGCCACCAGCAAAGTCATATGACTTGAATACAGAATCGATGAAACCGCCACCCCATACTTGATGAGCTAAAGGTGCATAAGATAGAACGATCCAAATACCAACTGCAATTAAGATTGCAGAGAATTTAACACGTTCAACTGTTGCACCAACAATCAAGCAAGCTGAAATTGCGCAGAAAGCACCTTGGAAGATAACCCATGTATACTCAGCTAATGTTCCTGATAATGAATTAAAATCAATACCAGCTAAGAACATGGTACCAAAGCCACCGAAGAAGTCGCCTAAGACACCTTCAACAGGACCGAAAGCAAAGCTGTAACCTATAATAACCCATAAGATAATGGCCATACAGAAAACGGCTAAGCACTGCTCCATGGTAGATAGAACGTTCTTAGAACGGGTTAAACCACCATAGAATAGACCAATACCCGGAATAGACATTAACAGCACTAACATTGCAGACATTAAGATAAAGCCGTTGTCAGCTCTATCTAAAGCTGCAGTTTCATCAGCAAAAACACTAGGAGCAAAGGCTAGTGCAGATGCTAATAATGCACTTTTTGTAACTCTCATAAAAAAAATTCTCCTTGAACTCAAGCCATCATTGACTTTGTTACAAGATACGATTTCAAATTTTGAGTATCAACAAAGAAAAGCTATTTGCCCAAGAATAATGCGTATTTTTGGTGCATGCACATAATTAGAACGTAAAATCACAAAAATAATGCGTCAAAATAAAGCAATAAAAGTATTGTAGGGAAAAGAAAAGATCTGAGAAAATTCAGATCTTTCATATAAAGAGAGGATAGTGAGAATTACTGAACAAATTTATATTGGGTAAATGCTCTTACTTTAGGATCTGCATTGAAGACAGCAGCTATTCTTAACAGCTCATTCTTTCTAGGCACAATATTGCCATAGTCACGTGATTTAATCTGCTCTATAGCTTCACTAAGCTTTGCCTTAGCTTCTGTCTCATTTTGAGCATATTTAAATTCAATGACGATTCTGCGTTTATTGGTCTCAATCATTAAATCAGCTCGGCCTTTAGCCTGATGAACTTCTGAGAATACGTTCTGTTTAGCCCCTAGCAGATAGGCTTTAACATAATTCTGT
>OIYG01000758.1_pt1 | contig 28593 bp, 23 predicted proteins | sample 1587861 | NCBI WGS metagenome assembly OIYG01 (sample SAMN03283272) | human gut metagenome | biome: human-associated habitat; material: feces | host: Homo sapiens | place: Peru | collected 2012 | reverse complement strand
TAGAAGCACCTTAAAAACAATACTCAACAATAACAAATTTATTGTATCATATTGCTTAAATTTTTTTATAAATTTGGTCTCACATCATTTACAACCACACAATGTGGAAAAGTAATTAAAATATGTTATGATATATATATAGATGGTGTACTCGTGAAGGAGAAACGATGTGTTGGCAAAGCAAGTAAGCATACAATGTATGTGAGAATTCATCTCGCCTGGGGTACCCATCATTTCTTAAAACACTTATAGTGTTTTTTTTTTTTTGTAAAGAAAAAGATTTCAATTTTATGAAACCTCTTAACCTCTTATAGTTGAAGTAATACCATTAACCCTAGTACCATCTCCACCAGTAATATAACCATCGAAATTAACTACACCAGTAAACTCATTCTTATCAGTTTGTGAAGCATTTTGTTCTTCTATCCAAATAATTACATAAAATGTATGATTATTACCAGCAGTATTTGTTTTTGCTTCAAGAGCAGTATTACCTAATGTTGTATAACTTTTTGGATGTTGTGAAGCAGTGGCTGTTGGATAAGTACTTGCATTTGTTCCAATCGCCCATTTTAAATTATTCATATCTGTTGCAGTTAATGTAAGTTTACCATCAACATTTAACTTAACATCACTATTATTAGTAATTTTAATTGAATACGCTTTACAAATAGTATTACCATTACCATCAACACAAGTTTTTCCTCCAGTACCAGTATAAGCAAGTTGAATAGCACTACCAAGTTGTGGTACTAACTTACCTGTTCCAGTACTAATTTGTGAAATTTCAATAGTTAAAGCAGTATCACCATACGCAGAAGTACCAGTAATTTCATTGCCATTACTTGTTGCAGAAACAGCGAAATACGCATATGTACTACCTGCAATTGCCATAACTAAAGTTAAAATTCCCATTAATAAATAGAAACTTCCTCCCTTATTCTTAGTCTTCTTAACATCAGTATTATTCATGTTATTATCCATCATATTTTATCCTCCAATTACTATCATATATTAAGTCTATCACATAGCAAAAAAAAATTCAAGTATTAAACTTGAATTTTAATTTCTAATTAATTTAAGTTACCTGACTATCCAGCACTGTAAGCTTCTGTGAATGTAGAAGTAGCACCAGTACCACCAGCAGAATTAAATGTAACTTGTCCAACGAATGCTCCAGTATCGTTTTTGTTTTGTGCCATATTATTTTCACTAATCCAAACAACGATATAGTAAACCATAGTATCTCCAGCTTGTCCCATAGCATTTAAATGATATGCTCCATTAGCAGTTTTAGTACCATTTGCATTATATGTATAAGCAGTTTGTTGAGTTCCATTTGCAGGTGTATATGTACCATCTTCAGCCTTAGTTAAATCATTTGTTGGGTCAATTATATCATAATGAGCACCATGAGCTTTAACATATTCAGGAGTAGCTCCTAAAACGTCAATACTATCTTTAGTTTGTCCGTCTTCAGTTTCTTGAACATATGTAGTAACTGCTCTACCATATAAATATTGGTTAGCGTTTTCTACTTGGTATGTTCTATTTACGTCTTGACCTTGAGCATTTTTATAAGTATCATAGTTTCCTGTATATGTTAATAAAGATGTTGGTTTGTCAACATTTGACATAACAGCAGCATTTAACATAGTTTTTGGTGTCATACTTGCAGGGTTATCAAGTCTTGCCCATTTTAAATGATTCATAATTGCAGTTGGCTCATCAGCTAAAGCATCTCCACCCTCAGCAGTTCCTGTATCTCCTTCTGTATGAGTAGTTCCTTCATTTAAAGCAGCAGATGTATAAAAATCAATTCTACCACTTACATCGATAGCAGCAGATCCAGTATTTTGTACAGTTATTTTATAAATTGAACAAACAAGTGATCCATTAGCATCGATACAAGGAGTACCACCAGTAGCACCAGTTGCTCTACCAAGTATAGCTGAACTTAAACCTTTGTCTAATTGAGGTACCATTACATACTTTGTTTCAGTATCTGCAGCAGAAGCTCCAGTCATTCTTACAACGTGAACTGATAATCCAGCAGTTGCAGCAGTACCAGATAAGTACTCATTACTTGATGTTGAAGCAGTGAAGTATGCAAATGTTGCACCTATAATTGCTACTATAAGTGTTGCTACACCTATAACACCATAAAATATTCCCTTTCCATTATTGTTTTCCATTTCTTTCTTATCCTCCTTTACATTAATAATGATATCAAATTTTTTTACAATTTGCAATACCTTTTAGATATTTTTTGAAAAAAATATCATAAAAAAATATTACCCACTATTTAGGTAAATATTTCTCTTAATTATTTCTTTTCTTCTTCAGTATCAAACATATCTTTAGTATCTAAAAATATATCATTTTCATTATCTTTTAATCCATTAGTAGGTAAAACAACATCAGGTAACTTCTCTTCTGCTTTATCAATTGATTCAAATACATTAACAGGAACAACACTACCTATCTTATCTATTTTAGGCATAGTAGTAAGTATCTTCTCTTCATGTTCTTCTTCTTTTTCTTCAGGTATTACTTCTTCTTTAATAGGTTCTTTTATTTCCTCTTTAATTAAATTATAATTTTTATCATCTTTAACTATCTCTTCTTCATTATTAATAAGTTTATTTATATCTATATTTTCAATATCTATCTTATCTATTAAACAAAATTCATATAATAAATTTAAGTATTCTTTCTTAAGTAACTTATTAGAAATAGACTTAATCTTAAACTCATTCTTCTTACTATCACTAATATATAATTCTTTTATCTCATTAATAATATCAAGTATCTTTCTAACATTATTAAGTCTTATTTTAAACTCTTTAATATTATCACTATACTTTAAATAAGATAATTCTATTACTTCACCAGTAATCTTCTTATACTCATTAATATAATCTTTTTGTATTTTACTATTTTTCTCTACAAAACTAATTAAATTCTCTAATCTTATTTCTTCTTTATTTAAAGTAGTAGTCATAGGAAATAAAATATCAAGTTCATGTTCATACTCTTTACTAAATTCCTTATCTAATTCAATTAATTTAATCTTAAGTTCATTCTTCTTACTACTAGAATAATTATCCTTAATATAATCATATTCTTGTTTTAATTTATCAAACTTACCCATATATTCCACCTCACATTAATTTCTTAAAATTCTCTACTGTTTTACTAATACTCTTTTCTGTCTTACGTCTTCTTTCTTCCGTAAGCATTTCTTCTTCTTTTTCTTCAATCTTCTCTAATGCTTGTTTAGTAATTTGACTACGTAGTACATTTTCTGCAGCCCTACTATTACACTCACACATTCTTAGTTGATAACAAATATAAAATGTAAGTAAACTCTTAAGCATCTTAGATACATCTGTTTCCTTGACAAAGTCCTCTCCTTCATAATATTTACCAGTAAACTCTATAGGAAATAATTGTAAACTTCTAAAATCAAATGATGTCGAAGAATTATAATGATTAAAATATAAATTTATTTCACTGTATGATAAATCAGATAATGCTTCATTTATAGTTTTTTCTATAGTCTCAAAATTATCATAGAAATGATCTTTACTAATCTTAAGTATTACTTTATCATCATGATAAGTAATCTTATTACCTATAATAATCTTATAACAATCCTTATCACTTCTAATTTGTTTACCTATAACAGAGTTAAAATTACCACAAAAACCATAATCATTAGCAAGATAAATATTAAGTTTAGGATTATCTTTAACAGGAACAAGTACATTCTTATCTAGTATCATATTCTTATTATATACTATCCTACCCATAATCTCAGTAATTTCTTCTCCAACATTTCTATACTTTTCTGCTTCTTTTCTTGCTTTATCAACATTAAGTAGTGCCTGGAAATTCATTACCTTAACAACATTTTTTATTCTCATAATATCACCTTACAAGCTATATTTATCTTCTTTAATATATTTATCTTTAACAATAACATTATTTAAAGATTTAAATAATACAAAACTATATAAAAGTACTGAAAGAATAATAACAAATACTAAACATATAACTATAATAACACTAGATTGATCAAGTATATAATTATATAGTAAATTAGCAATAAATATAGTAAATAAACATATTACTTCATATAGTATATTTATAAATCCTTTAGGATAATTCTTAATTAATATATCACTTAAAATTACTAAGAATGAAGAAATAAATATAAGTATTATATTAACTTCTGTAAAAGAAAGTAAATTAAATACTAAAAACAAATAATTTAAACTAATCATAGAAAAAGCAAGTATTTGTTTATTATTCATACCAAGAAATAGTCCATAAAACTTTAATTTAGATTTTTCTACATCATAATTTTTAAGCATAATCTTAAAAGTAACTGCAAGTACTAGTAAGAATATTATACCTACCACAAAAAAACTAATTAATGTATAAAGTGCTTTTCCTTCCATACTATTTCTCCCTAATCATTAAATTAAATTCATTATTACTATTCATATAGAATGCTTTAATATTCTCTAATTTCACTTCTTCTTTATCACTCTTAATATCTACATTACCATCTATTTCTCCAATAATTGGTAAATAATCTTTCATAATAAGTAAATTATAATCTTTACTAACTATTCTAACTATCTTAACATCATCATATTCCTTTAATCCATCCAAACTAAATACTTTAACTCTTATCTCACTAGGTCTATCTTTTTTTACCTTAACTTCTTCTATATTACTTTGATCCATTATACTTACCTATATATCTAAATTTAATTTCATCAACATCATCATATGTACCCTTAAGTATATTTTCAACATCATCAAGTACATCTTTAATATCAACAAATTCACCCTTTATATTTGTATAAGATTCTGCAACAAACATAGGTTGAGAGAAATAGTATCTTAATTTTCTTGATCTATAGAATATATTTTTATCTTCTTCACTTAACTCTTCAATACCTAAAATAGCAATAATCTCTTCTAGTTCTTGATATCTTGTTAAGTATCTTAATGCTTCTTCTACTAAATGGAAATGTCTTTCACCAATCTTTTCAACATCTACTAACTTACTAGTAGATTTAAATACATCTATTGCAGGATATAATCCAAGTTCAGCAATCTTTCTATCTAGTACTATTTGTCCATCCATATACGAAATAATAGTTTGCACCGCTTCATCAGTAAAATCATCCGCTGGAATATATATTGCTTGGAATGATGTAATAGAACCCCTATCAGTAGAACTTATTCTTTCTTCTATCTTACTAATATCAAGTGCCATATCTGCAGGATATCCATTACCAATAAGCATTTGTTTAAGTTCCGTAGCAATTTCAGCCTTTGCTTGAACAAAACGATATATATTATCTATAAATATAAGAACATCTTGATTTTTAACATCTCTTAAATATTCCGCTAAAGTAAGTCCAGCATATATACTCTTACTTCTTGATACTGGATTATCACCCATTTGACCAAATACCATGCTCATCTTATCAAGTAAGTTAGATTCACCCATCTCTAAGTATAACTCTTTACCTTCCCTACTTCTTTCTCCAACTCCACAAAATATAGCATTAGCATTAAGTGAAGCATAAACGTTATGTATTAACTCTTTAATTAAAACAGATTTACCAACTCCAGCACCACCTAAAAGTCCCATTTTAAATCCCTTTTGAAGTGGAGCAAAAAAGTCTATTACCTTAATACCAGTCCATAATATATCAATATTAACATCTATATCTTTAATATTAACAGTATCATTATATATAGTTTTAACTTTTTCACTATCTAGTTTTTTACCATCAATAACATCTCCATAAGAATTAAACAATCTTCCAAGTACCTTACTAGAATACTCTATCTCTAATGAAGATGATACCTTAATAACTTCAGCACCTTTCTTAAGTCCATGAGTAGTACCTAAACTAACACAAGTAGCACTAATATTATTAATCTCTACTACTTCAAAACGATATTCCATATCTTTAGTCTTTACTTCTAATATATCTCCAATAGAAACATCAGTATTAGAAAGTATTACTTCAATACTAATATCAAAAATTGAAATAACTTTACCAACCACCATATTATTCACCTCTACTCTTTAGTTTCTTTCAAGAAATCATACATCTTAATCATTTCTTCTTTAGTCTTAGGACTATATTTATATTGTTTCAAAGTATCAAGTATCTTCTTACCATTTCTAAGTCTTGCTTGTAATTCAGCACTCATTTCATCAATATTAGCAAGTTCATATACACTTCTAACATCAAGATATGATAACAACCTACTTCTTACATCACTACCACACTTTTTCATATCTTTTGCTTGTACGTTACCACCTAAACGTGATACAGAAAGTCCATAATCAATCGCAGGTTTCTCACCCTTAGAAAAGTTCTTCGTAGACATAACTATTTGTCCATCCGTAATAGAAATAATATTAGTAGAAATATAATCTGTTATATCTCCACCCTTAGTTTCTACTATAGGAAGAATAGTAATTGAACCTCCATCTATATGTTGACATCCTCTTTCTAACATCCTTGAATGCGTAAAGAATATATCTGATGGGTAAGCATCCCTTCCGGGTGTCTTTCTACTATTTAAACTTATTTGTCTATAAACATCAGCATGTTTTTTTAAATCATCTAATACTACAAGTACATCATATTTTTGCATCATTAATGCCTCTGCAAAAGATAAAGCAGCATATGGTGTTAAATATGTTCTAGTAGGTAATTCATCATGAAATGATGCAATAATAATTGTATAACTAGAAGCACCCCTTTTAGCAAGTTCATAATAAATATCTTTAACTTCTTTTTTTGTCTTACCTAAAGCAACATACATACAAAGTACATTCTTGCCTTTTTGATTTACTATAGCATCCAAACAAAGTTGTGTCTTACCAGTCTTCTTATCTCCAATTATTAACTGTCTTTGTCCTTTACCAATTGGATATATCAAATCTATACCAGTAATACCAGTTAAAAACTCACGTTTAACTAATCCTCTATCCATAATAGATACTTGTTTACCTTCAATAGGAAACTCAATTAACTTATCAAATCTCTTACCAGCAATCAAATCATTACCAAATATATCTACAACCTTACCAACAGAATCTAAACTAAATAAACATTTAAACTCTTTCTTTAAAGCATAAACTAAATCACCAGTTTTAATTTCTCCAGTAACCTCAACTAAACTAACTAATACCTTATTAGATAAAATTGATAAAACATATCCTTTAGCAACATTATTTATATTAACTTCTTCATAAAAAGAAACATCATTAAGTCCACTAACCTCAATAATATAACTACTTACTTTAATAACTCTACCTGTTGAATAAACATTATCATTGTTTTTTATTTCAGTAACTTTATTATCAATCTTCTCTTCCCAATTATCCTTCATTATTATACATTCCTTTCACTCAAACTAAAGTCATATACCTTATCCTTATATACTATCTTAATACCACTATAAATATCATCACTTACTAAAGTTTTAATATTTTTACTTAAATAATCATAATTCTCTTTCTTATTTGATACATATACAGTAATAATAGGATTATTTAAATCAACTAATCTATCTAAATAATCAACAAAATCTTCTACCATAAATTTTTCATTTAAATCCCTAAAAAGTAAATAAACTTGATATTCTTTATCAGTTAAAAATTCTTTCATAAAATCATCTACTTCATAATCAAGTAAAGTTTTAACCTTAAATATAACATCACTAGTAAACTTCTCTTTTAAAGACACACAAAAATCATATTTACTAACATTATTAATACATTTTAAAAATTCTTTAATAATCTTTTCATGATCAAAAGAAAACTTTTCATCAATAAGTCTTGTAATTCTAAGTAATTCCTTATTTTGATATTCCGTAGAACTAAGAAGTTCTATTAAATTATAATCAAAATCATAATTCTTACCCTTATCTTTTTTCTTTTCATCATTTAACCCTAATTTTTTATTCTTTAACAATTCATCTATTTCATTTAATTTTTGTTCTTTTTCATCAATTAAACTATCATATGCCTGTAACTTATCAACAAAATATGTCTTAGTTTGTGAATTAACCGTCTTTACTGTTTTCTTTAAGATTAAAAACATAACAAAAACAAGTAAAGCAATAACAACACACGCTATTATAAAAATTATAGTCATATACTAAGCCACTAATGGGTTAAAGAATAATAATAAGAAACAAAATGCAAATAAAAATAATAAAAATGCAGATGTAATAATAAGTATAGTCATAACAGAATGTACAACATCATTCTTTGTCTCAGGATTTCTTCCTACTGCTTCTGCTACTCTACTACCTAATATACCTACTCCTATACCAAGTCCTAAAAATGATAATCCTATCATAATACCAATTGCTATTGCAGTTGCACTTAAAACACTCTCCATATATACTCTCCTTCTTCTTTCAGGTAAACACCTTTATATTCTATAAAAATTATAACATTTATTATTTATAGTGTCAATAATTGTGAAAAATAATTTTAAAATTAAAACATAAATTAACAAAAGAACAAAAAAATAAAACCAATAATTATTTATTGATTTTAAATTCTTTATCGTATTTAGGCATTCCATCAAAAACTCCACTTAAATACATTTTTTCTATATTTTGAGATTCTCTTGGATTCTCACTAGAAAATCTCTTAATTAAAGTACCTTGTTTTAAATCAAATTTAAACGAGAAAATTTGGTCAGGCCTTAAAATTGAAGTATCTAATAAATTTGTAGAATGTGAAGTAAAAAATAGTTGTGAATTATTACTATTATTAAAGAAATATTTAATTATTGCTTCCTCAAGTTCATTATGTAAACCACTACTAAACTCATCAACAATTAACATACAATCATTTTTTGTAGCATAATATATTGGTAAAATAGTTCTCATAAAAGCCTTATTTCCAGTTGACTCTAACATCAAAGGCATTACAACACCAGTTCCAACTTTTTTAAGTCCAATCATTTCCTTATTTGAATTAATAACTTCATTAGAAAAATTCTTTTCAAAAACAACTTCACTATTATAACCAATTTTTCTAATTATTTCATTTAACTTAGAAGCATCATTACTTTCAGCATATTTCTCAATATATTGTTCATCAATTTTTGCAGGATTATATGATTTAATGCCTCTACCACCAATTAAACAATTTATATATAATGAATTTTTTAAAAAATCAAACCATTTATTTAATAATTTATCATTATTAAAACGAGTATTATAATATTCTAATTTTAACAAAGATAATTCGGGATTAATATTATTATTATCTTTTTCATAACCAAAATATGTTTTACCACTTGTATTAAGTCTTTCTAATTTTAATTCTCCATTTAAATACAATTTTTCTAAATTAATAGAATTATTTTCAAAAGTAACAATATACCTAATCTTATTACCATCTACATTAAATAAATACTCTAATGTATACTTCATCCCAGAAGTATATAAAGATTTTTTTACACTATAGTTTTGTTCTACATTACCAAGTAACAAATCTAATAATAAAACTATCGAATTTAATACTTGTGTCTTACCTGAAGCATTCTCTCCCACAAATAGTGCTCCCTTTAAAACTCTATTTTCACCAACATTTGTATCTTCAAGTATTTTATAGTTTGTTGCATTAAAATCAAAAATAGTTTCATTAACAAAAGTAGTATAATCTTTTAATTTTATGCCAGTTAACATCTTAATCACTCTCCTAATAATAGCATATCACATTATGTAATAAAATTACTCTTTAAAAAAACAAAACGCAAAAATTTTACATTCATCTATTTTTAAAATTAATACAAAAAAAGATACCTATTTCTAAGCATCTTTAGTTTTATAAAAGTTCTGCAAATCTCTGCAAAAAGTTCTGCAAATCTCTGCAAAAAGTTCTGCAAATCTCTGCGAAAAGTTCTGCAAATCTCTGCAAAAGTTCTGCAAATCTCTGCGAAAGATCTGCAAATCTCTGCGAAAGTTCTGCAAATCTCTGCAAAAATTATTTTTTTAAAATCCATATGGGCTTTGAATCTGAACCTATATTTTCAATTCTATTTTCTTTTTTTAGCGTAGTTAACAAATAACGAACTCTATTTTTTTTATTTTTTTCTGTCATATTCACTGGTAATTTTGGATAAATTAATTTATTAATATCTTCTCTATTAGCTTTTTCAAATTTTTCTATATAAGTTATAATATAATCCTTATAATATGAGTTATTTAATCCTATATTATTTATATATTCATCTTTTTTGTTAGTAATTTTAGCTATATCTGATGAAATGTAAATATTAGGATATCTTCCTTCTATTAAATTATTTTTTCTTAGATAATCACTTTGCTCTTTTGTTATTTCATATCCTTTTTGGACTCTATCTAAAAGCATTACTTTTTCAATGTCTAAATTTGTTTTTTCAAATAATATTTTACTATATTTTTCATCAATTATTTTTCCATATAAAGTAACTTTAACTCTATTATCAACACTCAAGTCATAATCAGGCATCGGAAAATACTTTCTTTTTTGAATATCATAAACTCTTCTTATTCCACTTCCAACTGTATCAATCATATTTAAATTTACCATTGCATTTGCCAAAAATTGATTTTTATAATACGGCGATGAAAAGCCATCTTTTAAAACATTTTCAATTGTTTCAGGAATAAAATTACCCTCATTTGTAATGATTAATTTATCTTTATATTCCATAACATTAATATTTCCATGAAGTCTATAATCTTGATGAACAATACAATTATTAATCAACTCACGTAAAATATAATTATCATATTGGTCAACTTCATTTGGAAACAAAGTATTTTCATTAACCATATATCTATATCTTAAATTTCTAATTTTTGATTTTAATTTTTCTACATTTACAATAAAAGGAATACCAAAGTGTTCATAATCAACAACATTTATTTCATCAAATAATTTCCATGTCATTTTAGGATTATATCCATTCATTAAATAATCATCCTCATTTTTTCCTAAAAGTAGCATACAAGCCATAGTAATTTTTCCGTTTAAAGTGAGTTTTACTTTATTTAAAAAATCTATATCATTTATATTATCAATTTCATTTGATACTTCTTTTCCTTCATATTTTTTCTTAAATTGTTCACGTGCTAATTTAATTGCATCTTTATCAATATTATCAATTGTTGCTTCATAAATTATTTGTCTTGACCAATCATAATTTGCAGTAGCTTTTATTTGATCTATTTTATTTGGAGCAAGTGGCTTAAGAGATTCTCCAGATCTACCATAAGCAAAACCTTTCCAATTTATAGGAACTCCAGATGCAGCAGGCACCTGAAACATAATAACTCTTTTACTATCTTTGTGAATTACATATATCTCAATAAAAGTTATATTATCTGTTGTATTATCACTTATTTGTTTTTTAATTTTATTAAAATTATTATCACATAAAAAATTTGTATCTATTAAATCATGTGTTTTGTCATCAACGCCAAAAATAATCCAAGAATATTGCTTATTTTTTAAATTAGCTTCATTTCCAAGTGCCGAAAAATATTTACCCAATAAATCTATATCAAAATCATTTTTAGCACGTTTAAATTCTACACATTCATTTTCTTCATTTGCTAATAATTCATTTAATATATCTAAAAGTTCATCATTATTTTTATACAAGCAAATCACCAACTTTCTAATAATATTTTACCATAAAAAATTACTATTAATATCAAAATTTTACATAATTATAAAATATTATCATTTTTGTGTAAATATTCCCCAATCGTTTGAACATTTCATTAAAATAAATCAGCCAAATATAACCCATGTTGCTTTTATGTGTTTTATATTATCAATTAAACTTTTATAGCATTTGCATCTAATAAACAATTTAAAATAACTTCTTCATTAGCGCCTTCGCACATTAACAAAATTCTCAAACTACATTAATTCCTTTTTAAAATTCATTAAAGCATCATAACTAACATTAGTATTAAAATAGTTATTATAAAACTTATTGCTCTTTAATAAATCACTTCTAAGTTTGTAATCATTACGCATATTTTCAAGTTTAATTGAATTTTCATATTTACTTATATAAATATTATCACTTCTACCAAACAAGTCTAATATCTCACAATAATGAGTAGTAAATATTAAAGTTGCATTATTTTTATTTACAGACTTATCCTTATATAAATTAACCAAATTTTCTACTAATGTTTTATGAAAATGATTTTCTATTTCATCAATTATTAAATCTGCACCAGTTCTTAATGAATATACTACAAACGTAAATAATCCAAACCCCTTAGTAGTACCAGAAGATAATATCTCATATAACTCAAAATTAGAAACATCTTTAAAAGTACCATTTGAATATAATACTCTAAATTTATTATCATTTATCATCTTAATATTATCTAAATGTTCATCAAACATTTTTAATAATGATGTAATAACATTTAAATTATTATCAAGTAATTTATATATATTAAATGCATTTGCATAATTTCTATATGAATAATCATCACTTGAACAATAAATACCTCTAAGTTTTATATCCTTTAACACCGAATATATCATTGAAGTATCTTCAGGTAATTTAACATCAAAATTAACTTCTTCAAACTTATCAAATTCAAATAAATTTTTTGCATGAAATTTTTTATATACCCTCTTATAAAGTTTTTCGTTTTCAAAAAATACTGAAGTATTATCTACAGAATTAGCATTTTTAACAAGTTCAGTTTTATATCTATATATAGCATCTTCATGAAAAAAAGTAATATCTAAACTAACAGTATTATTAATAAATTTAAATATGTTTTTAGAACTATTAATTCTAAAATTAGAAAATATATCATATACAATTGATAATAATTCTACCGCAGTTGTTTTACCAGATGCATTTTTACCAATTATACCAAGTGTACTAAAAACATATAAATCTTCTGCTATTTCTTTTAACTCAAATTCTTTATCTTCAGTTGTTTTATTTCCAGTAGGAACAAATGATATAGTAAAATCTTTATCACAAAGTTTAAAATTATTTGCAACAACTTTTAGTAATTTCATCGCATATACCTCTCTTTCTTCATAATAATTATATCATATTTTTTGCAAAAATAACACTTTTTTTGTTTTTCTAGTAAAAAACATCATAAAAATAATCATATTTTTTAAAAAACATACATTTTTTAATATTATATGCATTTTTTATTTCATAATACATATTACACTTTAACTTACAAACGTTGCCAAATATGCAACGTTATAATAAATTCAAAAAAACTATACTTCAAAAAGTACAGTTATTTTTATTCATCTTTTAAATATCCTAAATAATCTAAATTACCAGTAAGAAGAAGTTTACTTCCATAAAATTCTATATTATCATAACTTACATTAACACTATAATATTCATTACTAACTACCAAACTATCATTAATATTAACAATATTTATAGTATCACTTTCATAATCATAATAAGTAATTTCACCATTAGTAGCTTTAACATAAGATAAAGGACTTAAAGTTATATCTTTCCCATTAATCTTAAAATTAACACTATCACTAAATAAATATAAGTCTACCCCATCAAACATAATGAAATGGTCAACATTCTTACTAAAATCTATAGTATTAAAATAATATATATTATTTACTTTCTCTATATAAGATAATTCATTCACCCTATATTGCATCATCTTCTTAAGAGGAAATATAATACTCATATTACTAGGTAATATAACACTACTCTTATCTTTATAGTATATAGGTGTAGAGTCAAAAGAAATATTATATCCATTAGGAACAAAAGACTTAATAACCTTATGTCTATCAAAAGATACACTTGCTTCATACTCTAACTTATCTTTTTCAGTATATTGATAAAAGTTATCTACTAATTTATTTCTATAATTATTATATTTATAAACCCCAAAATATATAAATACTACAATAAGAAGAACAAGAAGTACTATTACAGGAATAATAACTTTTAAATTATTTTTATTAAATACTTTCTTTAACTTTTCAGTATTAAACTTTTTATTAGTACTATCCATAATTAGTTACCTCCCTCTTCATTATCATCTTTTTTATCAGGATTTTCTGGTTCTGGCTCTGGTTCAGGTTCAGGCTCAGGTTCAGGCTTAACTATATTATTAGATAAACTAACCTTACTAGACCAACTAACATTCTTATCTACTCTAACACCAGATATCATAATATCTTCTAGATTTAAAGTTATAATAGAATTATTTGGAATATCAAGTCCTGCTAAACTAATTTCACCATATATATCACCACTACCAGATACATTAAGTTCTCTATTTGCTTTCTCACCATTAATATAAAGTCTCATAACAGAATTACTAATACTATAATTATTAATATTTACTTTATAACTTATCTTTTTATTAGTAAGTTTAGTAACTAAGAGTTTAACATCAGGCATTTTAGTAGTAACATTATATTCTCCAATTACCTCTTCTTTTAACTCATCATTATCTATTATAGTATACTTAAATGTTAAATTATAATTAGTACCAGGATTTAAATTATTAAGTGTAATACTAGTAGTACTCTTAGATAAATAAACAGTATTAGTATTCATATTATTACTACTTACTTCCACATATACACTTTGATACTCATTTAATTTATCATATATAACATAATCAACTTTAATTTCATTAATACTTGGAGTAATTCTAATAATTGAAGTATGTGTAGAAGAATTAATAATATCTTTATCACTTACACCCGTATTATTCTTATTTCCATTATCAGTTATTACTTCTCCATTATTACCACCAGTGTTTCCTCCAGCATTACCTCCATTATTACCATTTCCCCCAGTATTACCATTATTTCCTCCGGTATTTCCACCAGTGTTATCTCCAGTGTTACCACCTGTATTATCTTTACCATCACCATTACCAGAATTACTATCTTTACTAGGCTTATACATATTAGTAGTACCTATAATCTTCTTTAAGTCTATAGTTTCATCTTCATATATTAAAAGTTCATTAGCAACATCAAAAGTAAAACTAGAAGTAACAATCTTTGTCTCACTAAAAGACTTAACATTAACACTATTATTATATAATATAGCATTACCTTGTTTGTCTAATTCTACTATTAAATAATTACTAGTAGTCAAAAGATTATCACTAGTCTTAATAGAATTATCTGTAATTAAATACTTTCTATCATCTATCTTATAAAATCTAGATATATTTAAATTATTTAATTTAGTTTCATCCTTAGTAACATTAACACTAGAATCTTTATTAACCTCATAAAACTCTCCATATAAATCTAAACTAATCTCATTATTATTAAACGCTATAACATGACTACCTATTTGATAATCAGTATCATTATAAGTCAAATAATAATTCTTACTCCATTTCTTTCTAATAATACCAGTACTATTAAGTAAAATACTATTCTTATCTATATCAAATAATACAGTACCAGTATCAAGTTCATACTTAATACTTCTAAGTCTTATCTCTTTAATTAGAAAATAAGAAAATATAACAGCAAATATAATACATACTCCTATTATAATACCAATATTTCTCTTATTTTTACCATCATATTTTCTCATATTTCTTAACCTATCCTTCCATATCTAGAATTCTATAGAGTGTTCATAATTTTTATTATTTAAAAGTACTAATTTACCATTAACAGATACATAGTATCCTACAACAACATAATATGATTTATTTGATTGTAACTCTAATCCCTCAGGATTAATTACTAATCTATATGTCTCACCATTTACGTTAAACATCTTATTATCCCCCATTATGAATGTTTCACTTGCTATTTCTCCACCATTCTTTTCCATAAGTGTATATTCTATTTTCTTAATATCTTTAATATTAACACCACTACTATAAGATAATGTAACAGAGTTTTTACTTCCATATGCTGCAACACTACCAAGCGCTACACCATATGTTGTCGAAGTAGATAATACCTTTCTATTTTCTATTATTCTTGTTTTTTCTACTTCATCAATATTATTCATATAAATATCAGCATATACCCTAAAGATATATAAAGTATCCGCAGATAATCCATCATAGTTATAAGTAACATTAGCATTAACATTACCATTACTATCCACTAAATCAATATCACACTTTTTATTATTACCAACAAGTTTACCTGCAGAATTTAAAAGTTCTACACAGTACTTACCATTTTTAATAACTTTAGAAGTATCAGTAATAGTAACATTAAATTTTAAGTTATTAACGCCTTCAGTCTTAGTAACACTAATTTTAGGTTCTACTAACTTAGTTAAATTTAAATACTTATCTTGTTCAGTCTTTCTAGTAGATGCAAATACTTCTAATTCCTTTTCACCATCATAAGTATCTACTATAACATTAACTTGTAATGTATAATATCCATATCCAAATACAAAATCTTTATCTGTTATATCTTCATGAATTATATATCTATGACGTAACTTAGGTGCAGAAGGAGAATTAATCTTCATTCCTTCCTTAGATAATACTTTAACACCCATATTATTATATAAATCAAATCTTACTTTAAATTCCCCAATATTATTAAGTGTATCCATATATAAATCTAAAGTTCTCTTAGCATATATTCCATCTTCAGTCTTAGAAGTTACATTATCATTATTACTATTAACAGTCTTAATAATATCTTCTGGTCTTAAAGAACTAAACTTATATAAATTAGTAACATAGTCTTTTGCATTTTTAGCATCAAATAATAAAGTCTCTTTATAATCTTTATCTTTAAGTAAGTATGCATATACCTCAAAATAATATGATGTATTAGGTAAATACTTAGTAAGTGTAATTTGACTAGATGGAAGTTCAATCTCTAACTTCTCCTCTTTTAGTAACTTACTTTTTTCTTCATCTTCATATATCTTTATATAGTAATAATACTTACCATCACTTTCTTTTCTAAATTCATTATTAAGTATTTCTTCATCAAGTCCTGAAGGAGTAATCTTAATAACAGAACCATTAACAAGTCCAGTAGTAGTAACATTAATCTTAGGAATAATACTATTAAACTTAAATGTATTATTATTAGTACCTAAACTTACCATATCTACTACCTTATTATTTAATACTTGATATTTCTTACTAGAATCTTGTACATAATATCCATCATTACCATTAGTATAACTAATACTATTATATTTATCTTCATCCCTATATAAATTATTCTTAGTATCAATCATCTGCATAATACTTAACATATTACCATTTGGTTTATTATATTTATATATTCCTGAAGGCCCTTTTCTTAAAGTAACAACACCATTATCATTAATATTTATATAACTTGCTCTATCAAAATTCTTTCTATAAACATTATTTATTTGTAACAAATATCCATAATTATCACTAGGTAAATTATTAAAATCATTATTAATAATACCACTATCATAATAAGCATTTACTTCTACTTTTATATTTTTAGTTTTAAACTCTTTAATATCAGCATAATCTACAATAATACATTTATATGTAGTATCATTAACATTACATTCACTTAAATTCTCTAATGCATAATATCTCTTGTAAGGTTCTACTCCCTCACTAGATAAAATAACTTCATATGTAGATATTCTACTTACATACCTCTTATTATCGTCATTTTCTAAAATAAGAATTCTAAGTCTATTATCATTTTCATTAACAAAATTTCTAAATGTAACAGTATTAGTATTATATGTAAACTTACCATCAAAAATATATTCTCCAGTACCACCAGAAACTTTCTTACCAAGTATCTCCTTAGTAACATTAGCCTCTCTTTTTATAAGTGCTTGCTTAAACCATAAAGAATATACTGAATCAGTACTAAGTCCTTCTAAAGTAATTGTACCAGATAACTTATTATCAGGAAAATTAATCTCATGTACTTCTAGTTCCTTAGGTTCTTCCTCAGTAGGCGTATCTCCTTCATCAGTTGGATCAGTAACTTCTTCCCCACTATCATCTTTAATGTTTTTATAGTCATCATTTACTGTATAGTAAAATTTATTTTCATATAAAGCATTATCATAATCACTAATACTATAGTTAAATGTGATAGAGTTTTCATTAGAACTAAAAGGTATAATTCTATATGTTGGAGCATTCTTTTCTGCTTTCATTATATCAGTTTTAACATCTTTAGTAGGATAATAACTATCTGTTTCTCCATCATTATTAGTATCTATATTAAACTTAGCTTTAAATATATAATTGTGTCCCCTAGTTAACTTACCATCATCTTTAGTACTATACGCTGTACCACGTTCTAGAAATACCATAGTATTTAAATCACTAGTAGTAGTTAAATCAATAACTTTAGTATATACTGCATCTTCTATAGTACAATTAGGCTTCTTATTTGCATCACATGCATAGTAAATTAATTCTCTAACAGGATTACCTCCAGCAAAATATTCACTAATCTTATCTACACTTGCAACAACATTAAGTTTATATCCTACAACAGTGGTATTAGATAAAGCACCATTCTTACTAGGCATTCCCTCAACCTTATCCATCTTACTTAAATCATCATTAGTTATTTCTTCTGCAGTAATAACAGGACTAACTAATTGGTCTTCCATAAGAAGAAGCGCAGGAGTTTGAAATACAAAGTAATTATTTTCTATCATTATATTATTTTTACAATCAGTATCACATATATCATTAATCTCTATTGTATAATACTTTTGTAACTTGCCATCAGTCATATTCTTTAATACTTCTAAAGCAGTAAGATAAGTAGTCTTAATAACTTCTTTCTCATCTTCAATAACCGTCTCTTCTATAGTCTTACCAGTAATACCAAAAGTATCTAAAGTATTAATAGTAAATAAATTATTATAATATTCATCCTTTAAATTACCACTTACAGTCTTTGTAGCAAGAGGATCAATTATAACTCCAGCCTTTAACTGATTAACAGTATCTCCTGCATATAATCTAAAAGTAATATTATTAATAGAATTAGCCATACTTTCATTCGATGAAGTAATCCTTGCACTAACATTAACTAAATCTTCAAAAGTACTTTCATTTTGTACCCAAGTATCTACCGTAAGTATATCTATACTACTAGTACTTGTTCTAAATGTACCAATTAAATATCCTTTTCTAAGTCCTTTTCCATCAAGTAAATCAACATCACCATACAAATTAAATACATATTCCGTATTAGCAATAAGTGAATCTACTTCTAATTCATACTCTAAAGTATTTGGATTAAACTTAACTCCCTCAATAGTTCTCTTTTCTGTAGAGTTAATAACCTTATATTCTATAGAGAAATTATTATTATACCATTTAACCGAAGAACAATTCCTTCCATTTATAGGTACAGTACAATTTTCATCCTTAATAATTACTTTACCTACTATCTTATTAAATGTAGTCCTTTCAGTATCAGGTATATAATCTACTGTAGGTTTACCAGATAATATAAAGTTATCACTTAGTTCTGTCTCATATTCACCATATTTTTCATTATCATAATATTCTGCAATTACTTTAAATTTATAATTAGTCTTAGGTAAAATCTTATCATTGTCAATATTTATATTAACCTTACCATTATCAGTCTTTTCTATTATCTTAACAGGTTCAATTGTATCTATATTATCTATAGTAATATCATCTGCCTTGTATATATAATAGTAATATTTCTTAATACTTTCATCCTCATCCACAACATTTTTAACATATGCCGTAAATGTATTAGTAGTATCATCTACTTCCGTAACCAATCCCTCTAGATATGGAGTTTTCTTTAATGTAGCAACCTCATGTCTAATTGAATAAACTTTATTATATTGTAAATTATCTAAAGTAACATCATCAAGTACTACCCTGTATGCTGTATTACTAGTTAAATTTTCAAATAAAGCGTTAGGACTATCTTTATCTACAATAATTGGTTCTCCAACTTTATTACCATCTTTATCATATAAAGTTATCTTAGCACTACGAACCTTAGTACCATCTTTAAATACTGCTTCGTAACTAATTGCATCACTAGATAAAAACTTCTTTTCTAAACTAACACCAAGTTCATCAGTTCTAAATAACTTTTGAAAATATTGTATATCACTCTTACTAGAATCTACTACAGACAAAATATAATTAGATTCAGGTGATAATGATGATGGATTTATAGATATCTCACCATTTTTCTCACTTATAACACTTTTATCAAAAGTAACAGAATATTCTTCCATACCAGTATCAGTATTAATAATTCTAATAGTTACTCCCTCTAATGAATTATCTAAATCATTTACAATAAAGTCTGCACTAATATCAGTAACACCAACATTTGCTTTAACAAGATCTACTGTAGCACTTCTTTTACCACCAGTATTTCCTCCCGTGTTACCACCAGTATTATCGCCTGTATTATCATTTGGATTATTGTTATCACCGGTATTATCTCCTGTGTTTCCTCCAGTGTTATCTCCAGTATTTCCACCTGTATTGTCCCCTGTGTTATTACCATCTTCCCCTTTATTATCGCCTTTATTATCTCCCTTATTACCATTATCTTCTTTATCTATACTCTCAATTGGTATATTTTCATTTCCATCAATAGTCATTTGATTTAGACTAACTCTCTCTTCATTATCATAATAAATTTTCTTAGTACCTAAATCAATTCTTATATTATCATTAACTAACACAAAACTATTTTCCGCAGTAGTTTGATAACTTACTTCTTGATTTTCTACTCTTATTACCCCATCTTCAATATAAGTAACCTCAAAATAATCTCCTGTTACCACTTCATTACTACCAGAAAGTTGTAACTTAACATTAACTCCTGCAAAAATATATTTATCATCACTTATCTTACCAACAATATTATTAAATGATAACGTCTTATCTAATGCTTCAATATAATAACTCTTTTTACTATATTCAAGTATAGACTTATTTGTAATGTTATAGTATGGCACAATATTAGAATTAATACTTTCAACATCCATAATAACACCATTCTTTAAAAACTTAATTCCACCATCACTATAATGAACAAAATTATCTACTTTTACATTTACTTTTTCACCACTAGTATTCTTAAATACAAGTTCATTATTTATATTAGTCTTATAAACTTCTCCTTCTTCAAAATAATATTTAATACTATCATCTGCTTTACCAGAGGCTATAATATATCCACCCTTTTTAAAAGACTTAGTATTCTCTTTAGTAAGAAATATCATCCCAATAGAAAGAACTACTAACAAAGTAATAGTACTTATAAGTATTAAAAAGAATTTTTTATTAAGTAACTTCTTCATTATCACACCATCCTTATATATTTATATATACTAGTTTATTCTACCTATAATTATATCATTATTTACTATTTATTGTCAATTAAAATATAGAAAAAAGATAACCATAAATCTAGTTATCTTCTATGTAATAAATACCACTATTTTTCTAATATAAAATATCTCTTATACCATAGTAAGAATGCATATATAACATATATTTTTCTACCATTTTGCTTACCCTTATAATAATGATCATCAAGTAATTTTAATATCTCATCTTGATAGAAAAACTCATTTACATAATCTTTCTTAAATTCTTCTTTAACTATATTGTAATATTTTTCTTCCCTAATCCAATAATGAAATGGTACAGGAAATCCCCATTTAGGTCTTTTAGCCCATTCTTCAGGTAATTTCTCATATGCACTACGTCTAAATACATATTTAGTAGTATCATTAGTAATCTTATATTTATCAGGTATCTTTTCAGCAACTTTCATAACCTCTTTATCTAGAAAAGGTACTCTAAGTTCTAATGATGAAGCCATAGTCATCTTATCAGCCTTAAGTAATATATCTTCAGGCATCCATAAATGAAAGTCTAAGTATTGCATCTTAGTAACTTCCCCCATATCTTTAACCTTATCAAATATAGGCTTAGTAACTTCCCTAAAATCTTTACCAGTTAAATATTTATCTCTTACTACCTTTTTCTTATCTTTTTCAGTAAAAATAAATGCTGAACCAGTAAAATATTCTTCAAGAGATAATCCATTTCTAATTAAGAACTTTCTTCCATGAAACCAAGGCATAGAAAACGCAATCTTTCCTATTCCATGTCTTATAAATTTAGGTATTTTTCTATACATTAAATCCTGTTTAGTAATTGCATAACACTCATATCCTGCAAATAACTCATCTGCTCCCTCACCAGAAAGCACAACAGTTACATGCTCTCTAGCAAGACGTGATAAGAAATATAATGGCACTGTAGATAAATTACCCTCAGGTTCATCGCAATAATACATTATATCTTCCAAACTACCAAAAAATTCTTCCGGAGTAATAATCTTATTTATATTTTCTATTCCAAGAATATTAGATAAATCTTTCGCCTGGTCTACCTCATTAAAATGTTCTCTTTCAAAACCTACAGAAAAAGTATTATTAGGCATAAGTGTCGCAGCAATATAACTACTATCTACTCCTCCAGATAAAAATGCTCCCACCTTAACATCACTAATCTTATGATATTTAACACTCTCATCTACTTCCTCTTGTATTTCTTTTGAATAATAATCAATTGGCTTTTCTTCCGGAGTAAATTTAACATCGTAATATTTATTTATTTCTAACTTACCATCTTTATATGTAAAACAACATCCCGGAAGTAATTTATATACTCCCTTAAAAAACGTTTCTTCTAAAGCAGAAAATTGAAAAGTCAAATATGGTTTTAAAGCATCTTTATTTACCTCTTTCTTAAAACTATGATGCTCTAAAAAACTCTTAATCTCACTAGAAAACATAAATACATCATTATCTTGATAGTAATAAAATGGTTTTATACCAAAATTATCTCTTGCACCAAACATTTCATTCTTCTTTATATCCCAAATAACAAATGCAAACATTCCCCTTAATTTATCTAGTATCTTACTTCCATATTCTTCATAACCATGAAGTATTACCTCAGTATCAGCATTAGTCTTAAACTTATGACCCTTTTTTTCTAACTTACTTCTTAACTCCTGAAAGTTATATATCTCCCCATTAAATATAATTGCCTTACTATCATCTTCATTATATATAGGTTGACTACCACCTTTTAAATCAATAATAGAAAGTCTTTTAAAACCAAGCGCTACCTTATCACTTACATAAAATCCTTCACTATCAGGACCTCTATGATTAATCCTAGTAGCCATTTTTCTAATAATTTTTTCTTTTTCTTTTTTATTTTGATTAGAAACAAATCCAACTATTCCACACATATGATCATTCCCTTCTAAAAATCTTGATATCTATTATATTTAAAATAAGCATTCATAATCTTATTATCCCATCTAAACTGATAATAACATCTCTTTAAACTATGGTCATAAGGACATAATGTGTAACGACTAAAATTCTTAATCTTATGTTTTATTCCTTGTCTATATAATACTTCTTTTAAATTACCCTTTGATACAAGACTTGCAGTAAATAATGTATCTGCTATATAAAATTTACTATCTTTATTATACACATAATCTGTAACTAAATACTTCATCAAGTTTACTCCACTAGCAAGTGTATAATAATTACTTCTACCTTGTCTTACATTAATTTCAAAAACAACATATTTTTTTCTTAACTTATCATAAGCAACATCAAAATGACATATACCAGTAAATTTAATATCTTCCAAAAACTTCTTCAACTTCATACTAATTTCTTTATTATAAAAATTAGTAATAGCATTATAATTACCAATAAGTTCAGGTGTCTTATCAAGCATAAGTATTCTTCCTCCAGTAACTACTTCTACTTTATGTTTTTGATTTGCATAACAAGTAAATACAAACATAGAATAATCATCTGTATCAACATATTCTTGAATTAAAAACTTACCATTAAAACCACTTTTTTTTATACTTTCTAAAATACTTTTAAGTTCTAAATTACTATGAATTGTATATCCCTTTTGTTTGTTATCAAAATCATACTTTGAATATAAAACAGAATCATTAGGTTTCATAAAAAGAGGATATCCATATGGTGATTCAAACTCTTCTATATCATCCTTTTGAAAATCAAATATAACAGTCTTTGGATAATCAAGTCCATGTTTCTCACATAAATCATAAAACTTTTCTTTATCTACCAAAGTATCAAACTGTTCTAACGTTACAAAAGGCATGATAAAATTTTTACTTATCTTATTAATATTATCCTTATTTGCAATAATATGTCTAACATAATAATCAGTATTTCCTAAAAGTATTTTCTTCTTATTAGGATACAACTTATCTACATCCTTAAGTGCCTTAATTAACACATCACTATCTAGTAATTTATCATAATAATAACATTCTGTAATATTAGAGCATGTCGTAGGAAACAAAGGACTTTGTCCTAATATAATAGTCTTTATCTTATATTCATCATAAAAAGCCCTAGCAACTCCATAAGAATTAACATCCCCTCCAAGTATTACTCCAACAAATTGATATTCCATATTATTCACCTCTTTTTCTTAATTTAGTTCTAACAATTTTCCTTCTAACAGGAATAACCAAACGATATAATAAATTCATAAATGGCTTTTGTATATAATCAAATTCTCCAATAAACTCAGTATATTCTCCACCAAATTTCTTTTTAAATTCATGTAATCCAATTAACTTATTCTTAGTATGTACATCACCTATAGTACCAAATTCATCAAATATTTCCATACCCCTATTTTTAGATTCTTTTATTTGATAATCAAATAATTTATAATTAGCATAACAATCTCTATAATCTAAATCATTCGCTCCATATAAATACCATGCTTTATTACCATATAAAACAGTAAAATATGCACTAACAACCACTTCTTTGTCCTTTTTATCTAAATAAAATTCTCTTTCTTTAATTTTTTTCTCTCTAGAAACATCATTCTTAGCATTTTCTATCTCTTTATTTAATTCTTCTATCACATCATTTATTTTAACCTTAGCAAGCATAACTATAACATGTTCTTCTCTCTTATTTAAAATATCATAAAATTTCTCATAATAACTATCCTTATGTGAATAAAAGTTTTGTCTTTTCTCAGTAAGTTTCATAAGTCTTACAAATTCTTTTATATCATCTCTAGTACCAATATAAGTATGAACATTATAATTATTTGCCTTTTTAATAAATCTATGTACTGTCTTTGAATATCTTTTATCAATATTCTCATCACTATCTAATAATACCCTAAAAGTATATCTAGGTTGTTCATGCTCAAAAAATTTATTTAAACTTCTTCTTTTAAAACCTATCTTCTTTAAACTATCAACAACATCATAATTATTTTCTCCCTGAATGACTTTCGCTTCTTCATCAATTGTATGAAGCTTAATATCAGGGTCAATCTTAAAAAATAATGATTTATGTTTCTTAGTAAATATATTGATATTTTTAGTAAATTCCCTTAATAAATCATAGTTTTTATAGTCCATTACATATCCCCTAGGAATATAAAAATATGAATATCCAAATGGTAAAACTTTCTTAAGAAGTAAAGCAGTTGCAACTAATTTACCATTCTTTTTCATACCAACAAAATAACTCTTCCATCCATTAAGGTTAGATACTTCCCCCCATTCATAAGATTGTAAAAAATGTCCTTTTTTATTACTACTAACAAACTTTGTAAATTCCTTCTCTTCTACGTTATCAACAAAGACCATTATATCACCTTTCATTTAACAGTATTCCAATTTAAAGTATAACATCTATTACCATCAAAGTCAATGAAAGCACATATAATATACATATAATTTTATTTAGAAAACGTAAAGAAATAACAGTGTTGCATATTCTTAAGTAATATTTTTTGCAAGAAAATTAGTATCACGTTTACAATAACACTCTTGCATAACACAAAAAAACTAAGAGTTAAATTATCTATTAACGATATAACTTAGTTCTATGTATTTATCAATTTTATTTTTGCTAATTGGATATACAGTTGCGACATATGTATCTTTATTTTTTCTTAAATTCAATTTTACAACAGTACAAACCGTTTCATCAATCTTCTTAAAATATAGCAATGAATTTCTAAGTGAGTCATAATATACAAAATATGGATTTGATATAATTTCAGGAATACTAGATAACGTATTATTAAAACTATCTACATTTTCAAATTCTTTTGCGTGTTTTGCAACATGAACATACAAATCTAACGATTGTACTATTTCTTTATTCCTGTAGTCATACAATTTGTATCTATCTACTATCTCGTTAGATATTCTACCAACAATTTTATTAATTCTATTTTTTCCCATCTTGACACCCCACACAAAAAAATATGCTCACAACCTATGGTTGTGAGCAATTAAGAATAGTTAGTAGTCTCCCAGTCCTACATGTATTCTTTCGGTAACCCTACTCAAACCTTACAAAATAAGGCGTTAGTGCAAGAAGAAAATTTACACCCTTTAACTATTCACATTAATATTATAAGTAACTAGCAGTATTTTATGCTTCATTACTAAAATATTTCAATTAAATATTAACACATGTTGTTCAAAAAATCAAGTGTTAATAAATTTAATTTGTGATTTATATGATACTAAATTATTTTTGCTTTGTCAAGTGTTTTGAGATTTTTATACACAATTTTGTTTTAAGATTTTTATACACAATTTTATTTAGAAAACGTAAAGAAAAAAGAAATAACTTACTAAGTTACTCCTTAATATCCTTTCTTCTCGTATTCTTCGTATAACTCTTTAAATCTATTAAAATGTATTATTTCTCTTTGTCTTAAATATAAAAGTGGTCCTATAACATCAGGGTCATTAGTTAAATCAATTAAGTTTTCGTAAGTTGCCCTTGCTTTTTGTTCTGCAGCCATATCTTCACTTATATCTGCAAGAGGATCTCCAGTAGTTGCAAAATATGCTACAGTAAAAGGAACACCATTTGCATCTGTTGGATATAACGCAAGTCCATGTTCTGCATAATGTGCATCAAGTCCAGCATTTCTAATTTCTTCCATTGTAGCACCCTTCATAAGTTGGTATATCATTGTAGATACCATTTCAACATGTGCTAATTCTTCAGTGCCAATATCTGTTAAAAGAGCTTTTCCCTTATCATCAGGCATAGTATATCTTTGATTTAAATATCTCCATGCCGCACTAAGTTCTCCATTACTACCGCCATATTGTGTAACGAGATATTTTGCCATTCTTAAATCTTTCTTCTTAATATCAATTGGATATTGTAAAGTCTTAACATATTTCCACATTATTTTTCTCCCTCCCAAGGCCAAGGACTATTTTTCCATACCCAAGTATTACTTTCTAAACTATTACTATCTAAAGTAAGAGGACCATACATTTTTTCATAATTACTACTTAAATTATCCCTGATTTTTCTATATTCATTATATAACTCAATATAACTTGTATTATTTGGGTATATATCTAAATATAAATCTAGTTCATTCATAAGAAAAGAATAACTTAATATTTGGTTAAGTAACTTACCTCTTTCACTAGTAGCCTCTAATTTCATAGGTTTATAGTTCTTATAAGGTTTATATGCATTCTTAAACATATTACCCATAACTATTGCTTCATTTGGAGTATAAAGTTCCCCATTTATTGATGGCATCATAAAATTATTAACAAAAGCATTATCTCGTACATTGTCATAACTAATATTATTAGATAATCCTTGATAATTATTCATTCCATCATTATTTGAATTACTAATATAATTCATGTAATTATAATAATCACTATAATTATTCATCTTTTTATCACCTATCTTATAGTATGTTTACACCGCTTTTTTGTATAGGCAAATTCCTAAATATAAATAAAAAGAACTAAAATTATTATCTTAGTCCTTATCAATATTATAATTTTATTCTGTAACAAACTCCATATTAGGAAGTTCTATCTCCATAGTATAAGCATTAGATAAATCACTCTTAATAGAAAACTTTAATTCTTTCTTTTCACCTTGTTTTATCTCACTATCACATACCGGTACAAAAGTATTAATTAGTTCATTATTCTTATCATATACTTTCGCAGTAAATACCCCAATTTTAATACTCTTATCATTATTATTAGTAATAGATAACTCTACTAAAGTTTTCTCTCCATCATATGTATATTTAATATCATCAAATAATACATTATCCACTACTCTACTTTTAATAACACCTTCATTAGTATTTTCTATAATCTTATTACTATCACTACTAGTAAGTTTTAATATAACAAGAAGAACTACTAATAAAACTAAAACTACCCCTATACTTATAAATATTTTCTTTTTTTGATTATCCATCATTATCATCCCTTCCAATACATACAAAGTATTATTATTTATAAATTAATTCTATCACACTTTCAAAAAAAAATACATACCTTTTTAAAAGTATGTATAATTTTATTGTAGTGTTACAATTGATGTGACACCATTTCTATATACAAAAAGCGATAGATAC
>OIYG01000757.1_pt1 | contig 28606 bp, 24 predicted proteins | sample 1587861 | NCBI WGS metagenome assembly OIYG01 (sample SAMN03283272) | human gut metagenome | biome: human-associated habitat; material: feces | host: Homo sapiens | place: Peru | collected 2012 | reverse complement strand
CAGGAGATCAGCCTTGCGGTTTTGACGATTGAAGGGGAAAATTATCGGGTGCAGAAGATCGTTTTGCCGCAGACGTAGGGATATTCGTTATAGTACAGATTTTAGCGGAGAGAAAGAGCGACATGGAGGACGAGAAAAACTGAGATTTGAGGGAACAGCCAGTACAGACACTGTCTGGGCGCACGGCGATTTTGGGAGTATCCCAAGCCCTTATTCCGAGCTGGAGATATATGTCGAACTTTGTGGGAAAGTTCTTGCCTTTATTCGCGTTTTCGATTATAATTGAAAATAGATTTATGAAAAAGTGAAGGTAAGATTGTAACAGGGGGTGCCGCCTATGAATTATCTGTCCGTTTCACAGACTGCTGAAAAATGGGGTATCTCGACTCGACGTATACAGATTTTGTGTGGAGAGGGACGTATACCGGGCGTAGTACGGATAGGTGCGTTCTGGGCCGTTCCTGATGATGCTGCTAAACCAACAGACGCGAGAATAAAGAACGGAAAGTATATCAAAAACAAGTCAGCGGATTGAGTTGAGGGAGGTTGGCATATGCCGCAAGAGACAATACACATTATGACCACTTACGAAATGATCGCAACAGCTATTGCAATATTGGCATTACTACAACCATGGATTATTAAGCTTTGGGATCGATTTTTCAGAAAAATTCATGTAAATTTTATTCCCACCGCGAAAATAAAGCTTTATTACAATCGAAGCGGTGCTTATGTTTATTTGGGTGGTGTTATTGAATCTAAAAATAAAGCTGCAATAGTTAAAGATATAGCGGTCAAGGTTATTCGGAAAAAAGATAAGGCTGAGTTACCTTTGGATTGGTCATCTTTTGTGGTCCCGGTATTTCAGTCTGTCGGAGGCAACCCGGTAACTACCAGCGAAATAGCCAGGCCATTTAAGGTGGAATCCGGGAGCCTTTATCCTGTATTTGTAGAGTTTGCGTCGACAAACACGCAGGAGAATAGTCGCCTGGCTGAAATCTATAGTGAGATAGCTGCTGAAATACGTAATATCATGCAACCGAATTTTACAATTGAGGAAGCAAAAAACACACTTGCTGGCTCAAATAACTATCAGAACCTTCGGGATGAATTGCTGCAAAGCTTTTACTGGCGGGCTGATGAATATGTAATCGTGCTTACCATTACATATAACGATACGAAAACTCAGCAGTATCGATTCAAGTTCAATATCGATGCTAACGAAGCTGCTGCTTTTAAGGGAAATATTGAAAAGTCTCTCCAATGCGGAGTGGATGAAATCTACAGAGTTCCTACGAATCTGTTCTGCCCACAGAAAGAATTTATTGTTGATGATGGCAAATAGAACGTTAGCAATGATTCTTCAAATATAATCATTCTTTGTCCCAACCACTATCGGCTGATGCATAAACTGAATCCAAAGTTTAATTCTAAGAAAGGCTGCTTTGTATTTTCAGACAATTTTGAGTTAAGTATAGAGATTGATTTCCATCTGATGAATTAATGGAGGATTTAAAAATGACCAAAGACATGTTATGGTGGTATTTGACCCGGAGGCAGGCTCCTGCCGGATTTTCGAGATCAAGCACAGCGAAGAGGCCGCTTCGCAGCAGTATCGCCATCTGATCGACGAGCAAAAATGCGCCCAGACCGAGCACCGCTACGGCCCGATCACCGGAAAGTTCGTCCTCTATCGCGGGGAAAGCCAAGTGATAGACGGCATTCAGTATCAGAATGTGGAAGAATATCTGAGAAGCCTTGCATGACAAAACCGCCGCCCCAATTTTCTGTTCGGGGCGGCAGTTTTTACGTCACAACTTGTCATATGACAAGTTGTGACGTAAAATAAACTTGACGTATGACAAGTAGAAATGCGCAAAAATCGTGCGGCGAGACTGCACGGATGCAGTCGATGACGAAAACAATAATGTCCTGAATAGCACGCATCGCTCATTTCATCAATCATTTTCTCGGTTCACATGAGTGATGCCCTCCGAACTGGCACGGTCAGCGCGCGAAAACCTCTGCCTATCCGCAGAAATTTTCAGATTCTTCCCTTGGGTACCTTTTCAAATGGAATCCAATCCGTTATAATGTGCTTATCAACCTAACAATATGTGCGAGGTGCCGCTATGAAGACGAAAGACAAGTCGAAGCAATATGTTATCTACTCCCGCAAGTCCAAATTCACCGGCAAGGGCGAGAGTATCGAAAATCAGATCGAGCTGTGCCGCCAGTACATTGCCATGCACTTTGGTGACGACGCAGCGGAGAATGCGCTGGTCTACGAGGATGAGGGCTTTTCCGGCGGCAATCTGGAGCGCCCGCAGTTCAAGAAGATGATGAAGGACTCGCAGAAGATTGAATTTGACGCCATTGTGGTCTACCGCCTCGACCGCATCAGCCGCAACATCGGCGACTTTGCCAAGCTCATCGAGGACCTGGGCGACCGGCACATCGACTTTATCTCCATCCGCGAGCAGTTCGACACCAGCTCCCCCATGGGGCGTGCCATGATGTATATCGCGTCGGTCTTTTCCCAGTTGGAGCGGGAAACCATCGCCGAGCGCATCCGGGACAATATGCACGAGCTGTCCAAGACCGGGCGCTGGTTAGGCGGCACGACGCCCACCGGCTACGCCTCGGAGAGTGAATCCAAGATAACGGTGGACGGCAAGGAGCGCAAGGCCTACAAGCTGAAGCCCATTCCGGAGGAAATCCAGATGGTCAAAACAATTTTCTCCGTATTCATGGAGACCGGTTCCCTCAGCAAGACCGACCAGTACCTGTTGGAGCACCGCTGTGTTACGAAGCGCGGCAAGCAGTTCACCCGCTTTGCCATCCGGGGCATTCTCACGAATCCCGTCTATATGATCGCCGACGAGACGGCGTACCGGTACCTCAAGGAGAACAACGCAGACTTGTTCGCCGAACGCTCGGAGTTCGACGGCGAGCATGGCATCATGGCGTACAACCGCACCCTGCAGCGCCCCGGCAAGGCCAACCAGATCCGCCCCATGGAGGAATGGATCGTGGCGGTGGGGAAGCATCCCGGCATCATCGCAGGCGGCGATTGGGTGCGGGTACAGGCCATGCTGGACGTCAACAAATCCAAGAGCTACCGCAGACCCCGCAGCAACGTGGCGCTGCTGTCCGGGCTGCTGCGGTGCGGCGAATGCGGCGACTATATGCGCCCGAAGCTGACCAACCGCAAGAATGCGGACGGCGAGCTGATCTACACCTACATGTGCTCCACCAAGGAGCGCAGCCACGGAACCGTCTGCTCTATGAAAAACTGCAACGGCAACACGCTGGACGCCAAGATCATCGAGGAGATCCGCAAGCTGTCCGCCGATAAAGAAACTCTTGCCAAGCTGCTGGCGCAGACCAAGAAGGTTATCAGCGGCAGCAAGGAGGGCTACGATGCGGAGCTGGCGCTGCTCCGGGAAAAACACGCCGAAACAGAAGAGCGCATCAAGCGGTTGGTGGAATCCCTGTCCGTTGCCAGCGACACCTCAGCAAAGTACGTCATGGAGCAGATCGACGAACTGCATCGGGAGAGCGAGACTCAGCAGGCAAGACTTTCCGAGCTGGAAGCCCTGACTGAACAGAGCCGGATGCTCCATCAGGAGTTCGCCTTCCATCAGGAAATGATCGAATCCTTCGCCAGCGCGGTGGATTCTGCCACACTGGAGGAAAAACGCCGCCTGCTGCGCGCCATCGTCAAAAAGGTGGTCTGGGACGGCAAAAATGCCTATGTGTACCTCTTTGCGGAGAATGGAGAGGCGGATTTGCCGCCCGTAGAGCAACTTATGTGTCCGTCAGGAGAGGATAGCGAATGAGATTCTGATGCATTTTCGCGGGCAGAAAAAGAGCGCGACGGATGTTTCTCTGTCGGATTACATTGAGACAGGGAAGGACGGCACGTCGCTGTCGCTGATGGACGTTGTTTGCAGCGACGAGGACGTCTTCGAGCAGCTCAGCGAACAGGAGCTGATCGGGCGCATGAGCCGCGCCGTGCAGACCGTGCTTGAGCCGCGTGAGCGCGAAATTTTACGGATGCGCTACGGTCTTTCCGGCGCGACGCCGCTGACCCAGCGTGAGGTCGCCGAGCAATGCGGCATCAGTCGGAGCTATGTCAGCCGCATCGAGAAGAAGGCGCTTCGGAAGCTGCGCGAGGAGCTGGAGCGTTAGGGATTCTCTGAATCAATCGGCAGCGGCGCGCAGCGGGTCTTTTGCCCCGACTGATCGGTTTGAAATCATGGGAACCTCTGAATCAATCGGCAGCGGCGGTCAGTGGCTCTTTTGCCCCAACTTATTGGCTTGAAAATCTTGAAATACGTAAAGGATTCCTGCGATTTCCAAACCTCAACTTGGAACAAAATCCCTCTCTGGCCGCTCTTGCGATTTCATCAGAGGTTTCTTATACTAGAATCTGTTAAAAAGCTTGAAGAGCTTTTTATAGCGCCAACGGCGCGTCAGATTCTGCATGAGACGGCGCAGCGTGCATGCGCACGATGCGCGTGTGCGTAGCACACGGGATTCTTGATTCAATATTTGAATCAAGAATCAGTATTAGAGAAGCGCCTGAGCAAGCCCCGTCGGCGGATGGCGGATGATTGCCGAGTCAGAAAAGCACAGAGCATTCCGGCGTTATTCAAGCCTTGACTTGATAAAAATTGCATGGTGTCCATGAACCAGAGCATCCTTGGAATCCTGACTTGTAATCTGCGTCGAAGCTTGGTATAATAGAAACCGATCTTTTGAACGGAACGAGAGGGGCGCGCATGACGGAGCTTTTTCTTTTGCCGACGGCGGAGGCGCGGCGGCTGGACGCGGCGTTCTGCCGGGAGCACTTTCCGGCGCGGACGGCGCGCGCCGCGCACTTCCGCTATCCGGAGGATCGTCTGCGCTGCCTTGGCGCGGGCGCGCTGCTGGCCGGTGTGCTGGGCGTGCGGGAGGCCGAGCTGCGCGAGGGCGCATGGGGCAAGCCGGAGGCGCCGTCCTGCGCGTGGCACTTCAATCTGTCGCACAGCGGTGCGTACATCGTCCTCGCCGTGTCCGATGCGGAGGTCGGGGTCGACATCGAGCGGGTGCAGGAGCGCCGTCTGCGTGTCGCCGGACGCGTCCTGCTGCCGGAGGAGCGGGAGTGGATGGAGCACAACCCGACGGAGCGCTTCTTCCGCCTCTGGACGCTCAAGGAGAGCGTGATGAAGGCCGTCGGCAAGGGGTTGGCGCTGCCGCCGTCAGGCTTCAGCGTCCTGCCGCTCACACGCGGCGAGCCAATCCGGACGGAGGCGGGCGCGCTTTTCGGCCGCTCGACGCCGCTGGACGGCTATTGGCTGTCGGTCTGTGCGGCCGAGCCGCTTGGCGAACCGCCGCTGCATCGCGTGACAGCGCACGAATTGATGAACAAACGGGAGAGCGAAGCGAGACAATGAACGCATGGAAGCATTTTTGCACGATCACGAAGCACCGCCTGCTGGTTTGCAGACATTGCTTCCGGGTCGGGCTGTACCGACAGGGCTTGACGCATGATCTGTCAAAATATTCGTGGACGGAATTCCACAGCGGCGTCAAATATTATCAGGGCACGCGCAGCCCGAATTCCCGGGAGCGCGAGCTGGTGGGCTATTCACTGGCGTGGATGCACCACAAGGGGCGCAACCGCCATCACTACGAATACTGGACGGATCTCGACCTGAAAACGAAACGCTACGCGCCCGTACCCATGCCGCGCCGCTATTTCGTCGAGATGGTCATGGATCGCATCGCTGCCTGCAAGACCTATCACGGGAAAAGCTACCGGGACGGCGACGCGCTGGAATATTTGCAGCGCTCGACCGAGGCGCGCGAAGGCTCGATGATGCATCCGCAGACGCGCCGCGAGCTGGATTACGTTCTGACCATGCTGAGAGACAAGGGCGAGGCAGAGACCTTCGCCTTTCTGAAAAACGTCGTGCTCAAGGGCTTGCCCTTTGCGGAGGCAGAAACAGGATCGGAGCAAAAGATATGAAACGATATATTATGGCGCTTGACGCGGGGACGACCTCGAACCGCTGCATCCTGTTCGACCGGAACGGCCGCATTTGCAGCGTGGCGCAGCGTGAATTTTATCAGTATTTTCCGAAGCCCGGCTGGGTCGAGCACGATGCGAACGAGATCTGGGCGTCGATGCTGGGCGTTGCGGTCGAGGCGATGCAGCGCATCGGCGCGACGGCGGCCGAGATCGCCGGGATCGGCATCACGAACCAACGCGAGACCTCCGTCGTCTGGGATAAGGCGACGGGGGAGCCGATCTACAACGCGATCGTCTGGCAGTGCCGCCGCACGAGTGCCTATTGCGACGAGCTGAAGGCGCGCGGTCTGACGGAGATATTCCGGCAGAAGACCGGCCTCGTGATCGATGCTTATTTTTCCGCGACGAAGCTGCGCTGGCTGCTCGAGGAGATCCCCGGCGCGCGGGCGCGCGCCGAGCGCGGCGAGCTGCTGTTCGGCACGGTCGAGACGTGGCTGCTCTGGAAGCTGACCGGTGGGAAGGTACATATCACGGACTATTCCAACGCGTCGCGCACGATGCTCTTCAACATCAACACGCTCCAATGGGACGAGGAAATCCTCCGCGAGCTGAACATTCCGCGCGGTATGCTGCCTGAGCCGAGACCCTCGAGCGCGGTCTATGCCGAGACCGAGCCGACGCTGCTGGGCGGCGCGATCCCGATCTGCGGCGCGGCCGGCGATCAGCAGGCGGCGCTGTTCGGCCAGACCTGCTTCCGGCCGGGCGAGGCGAAGAATACCTATGGTACGGGCTGCTTTCTGCTCATGAACACCGGCGATCGCCCGGTTTTCTCCCAAAACGGCTTGGTCACGACTGTCGCATGGGGGCTGGACGGGCACGTGAACTATGCGCTCGAAGGCTCGATCTTCGTCGCGGGCGCGGCGATCCAGTGGCTGCGCGACGAGATGAAGCTGATCGAATCCGCGCAGGATTCGGAATACATGGCGCAGAAGGTGCGCGACACGAACGGCTGCTACGTCGTCCCGGCCTTCACGGGCTTGGGTGCGCCGCATTGGAATCAGTATGCGCGCGGGACGATCGTCGGGCTGACGCGCGGCTGCAACAAATATCACCTCATCCGCGCCACGCTCGACAGCATCTGCTATCAGGTCGACGAGGTGCTTGCGGCCATGCGCGCCGATTCCGGCATCGCGCTCGAGGCGCTCAAGGTCGACGGCGGCGCCAGCGCGAACAATTACCTCATGCAGACGCAGGCCGACGTGATCGGCGCGCCGGTGGTGCGGCCGACCTGCGTGGAGAGCACGGCGCTGGGCGCGGCCTTTTTGGCCGGACTGGCCGTCGGCTTCTGGTGTGATCTCGATGAGATCCGCCGCTATTATGCCGCCGACCGCACCTTCCTGCCGACGATCTCCGAGCAGGAGCGCGCGGAGCGTCTCGACGGCTGGAAGCGCGCCGTCCGCTGCGCCTGCTCATGGGCGGAACAGGGATGAGACCGGATTTTTTGAGCGCGGCGGATGATTTCGTACTCCATGCCGCTGCGGCGGATATGCTATGGTATGATAATCAAGCGGGAGTCGGTGCGGCTGCATCGACTCCCGCTTTTTTGGGGGAACGGTTCGGCTCGAATTGCGTCTGATAGACAGAAGCAATTGCAAGGGAGGGAAGGCACGTGAAAAAATGGATCGGAATGCTGCTTGTCGCGGCGCTGCTCGTTTTGGCGGGCTGCGGGGCGAAGCAGCGCGACGGAGCGGACGCCCGAGACGTCGAAACGGAGCAGATCGAGAGCATCTGCGGCAAGGCCGCCGCGCAGGCGATCCTGCCCGGAGTATGAAAACACGGCCGTGCGGGGATTGAAGCCCGCACGGCCGCGTTTGGTTTATCGCTCGAGATAGCGCATGAGGATCGTTGCGACCTCGGCGCGGGTGGCGTTGCCCTGCGGATTGAGCAGAAGTGAGCCGTTTTCGTTGCTGCCCTTGATGTAGCCGAGCGCGCTTGCCCAGCCGAGCGGCGTGCGCGCATAAGCGCTGACGGAGGCGGCATCGGCGAAGCCGTCCAGCGCGGCCGAGGCGGAGACGTCTGCACCCTCGACCTCCTTCGCATAGCGGTAGAGGATCGCGGCGATTTGCTCGCGGGTGATCGGCGCGTCCGGCTCGAAGGTCGCGGCGCTCGTGCCGTTGACGACCTGCTTGGAGGCCGCCCAGATGATCGGCTCGGTGTACCACATGCCGTCCGGCACGTCCTCGAACGGGTTTTCCAGCCCGGAGACGTCCGGCTCGCCCTGCACGCGGTAGAGCACCGTGACGAGCATGGCGCGGGTCAGCGTCCCGTTGGGGTCAAATTGCCCCTTGCCGACGCCGTTCATCAGGCCGTGCGAGACGCAGTAATCAATGCCCGCGTGCGCCCAGTTTCCGGCCGCTGGCATGTCGGAAAAGCCTCTGCCCGGACAGCTATCGCCGCCGTCGCACACGCGGTTGAGCACCGGAATGGCTGTGTTTTCGTTGCATGTTGCGTGACAGCGCGTGCATTCCTCGTGCTGATAACCCGGCGCGTCGTCTGTGGCTTCCTGATCGATGACCCAGCGGAAGTCGTGACCGAGTGCGGGCGCGCCCTCGACAACGTAGCTGTCCTTGCAGCGCGTACACTGCCATTCCCACATTTCCGGGCTGGTGCAGGTTGCCTCGACCCCGCGCACGGGGATGTAGTTGTGCCCGAGCGCGGCGGTATAGGTGTCCTTGTAGGAATCGCCGCAGACACATGTGTGTGTCGTGTAGCCCTGCGCCGTGCAGGTCGGGGCGGTGACGGTTGATTTGTAGCTGTGATTCGCTTTGGGGAGCGTGACATCAAATTGGAACTTGCCGTAAGTGGTCGTTTTCCAGACGTAGCGTCCTGTGCCGGTCGCGGTGCAGCTCGCGGCTTTCACGACGGAATAGGTATAGTCGGTCGTGCTGAGCTTCGGCAGCGTGATGGCCGTAGTTGAATCACAACGCGAGCAGACTCCTGCCGATGTACCGGTGGCAGTTGTTGTGGGCTCTTTCGTAACGGAATAAGCATAGTTGTGCCCGAGAGCAACAACGTAGGAATCTATATAGGAATCCCCGCAGTATTCACATGTGTGCGTTGTAAAGCCTTCTTTCACGCATGTCGCTGGTGCTACAACGCTAGTATAGCGATGGTCGCATACTGAGTCAAATTCGCAAATGAAGCCATAATTGCAGATACGGTAGGCATTTACCTCATCCGGATAATCAGCGTTTGAGAGCCATTCACCGAACTGTTTAAAGCCCCCAATCGCTTTGTTCACAATACCACCGAAGTTAAAACCCCGTTCAGAACCGGACGGCTCCGGCAACTGCGGATCCCAATTGTTATAGGACGAGAATGCTTCACCTGTGATCCAAGCCCAGTTGCCATGATGCGCTGCATCCGTACACCCGGTATAATAGATCATGTTTCTTCCGCCATTAAGCAGGCTCTCGACAGCTTGTTGTTCGTCGGCAGAAGTGATCGTTACCAGATGACCTCCAAGCGCTTCGCAGAAGCTCTTTGCGGCGTACCAGGTGATATTGTACTCATATCTTGCGTATTTGTGACCATTGTAAATTAGTTCTGCTGCAGGTGGAGCATCGTCGTCTGCCCAACTTGCGGTCAGCGTTGTGGAAGAAAACACCTCGTCATAGCAGACCTCCTGCCCGCTTTCATCGACCCAACCGTTGAAATAGCATCCATCCTTGGTCGGAACAGGCAAACTGCCATAGGTTGAAGTGACCATTTTGTGATGCGAAAGATACTCATCATAATCTGTATAATGATAAGCTAGCATCGTGGACGAATCATATGCAACATAGTCGCCTATATTGATATCTGCAACAAATGCTGCATCTGGCGCAGAGTAGCCTCCATGCCCTGAAAGTACAAAACCACCAGCAGGAATCGTTAACTGATTTTCATCTCCATAGGAGCGCTTGGCTGATACGATACCTTGACTGTCAACAGCAATTTCAAATCCGAAGCCATTTGTTTCAACAGTTAGGCCATCGCCGGTATATATAATCAACTGATGTTCGCCTCGTGGGGCATTTATACGGGCAAGCGAAAATGTCTTTTCTGTATCTGAGAATGATCCACCATTTGGGTCAAAGGTCATTTTTGGAATGACATAAAAATATACATAGTCGCTACTGTTCCATATCCAGCCAGATTCATTTGAGTAGTTGGAGTTTGTAGCGACAATTTCGACACGGTATTCACCAGGTTCGAGATTCTCAATAATGGGTTCGGTTGCGTAGTCAATTTTACGAATGGTTTCCCATACATTTCCATTTTTCTGGCAAAGCCAATAATTGCAGTGTGTTGTATTATCTCCTACCGTCCAGTTTATGCTTATGTTCTCCTGCTCAAAATAATATTCTTTCAAACCAGTAATGATGGGTTTTGCTGGTCGGTGACATTCTATGCAGAAGGGTAAATAGTTGCTCGAGGAATAGTCTTTCAATATTTCTCCACAGAAGGTGCAATAATAGCAATTGCAATGTGGATGTACTGCTTCATAAAAAGCATAGGAATCTTGAACATGCGCATGGGGGCCAACGGCAAAGGGCACCCAATCTCCTTCGGTGTATGCCCATCCAGTGCCGTCTGGTCCGGGGCTGTTGGAGTTTGTGGACTGGAGTAGTACACGGTAGATTCCATCGCCAAACGAATAGGCGTACCCGCTGGAAACATAGAACCAAGTGTATGTGCGCTCCCAATCACCTGAAGAATTTATCCGGTCAACATACATATTATAGTGCGTTGTATTCGCGGTTTCACTCCAATAGAAATAGGTTGTAGCGCCACTTGAGTAGGACCGCGTGAAGTTGCTTAAAACAGGTTTGCTTGGTTCAACGCTAGATGCTAAAACCCTCCTGATCGCACACAAACTATACCACATTTTGCCATCTGGCCATCCACCCTGATCAAGTGTGTGTTCGAGAACGCCACCATTCTCTGAATTAATTATGTTTCCGTTTCCGGTATAGATCGCGACATGATCTGATGTTCCATCACTTCCATAGTCAAAGAAGAGCAAGTCGCCTTCTTTCATGTTTTGAATAGCTGCTGGGAAACTTGACTTGTTAAAAGAAATCGGAGTACCATAATTAATCTGACTAGTTTGATTTCCGTTTCCGACATCAATACCAAAACGGTTGCAAATGTACCATACAAACCCACAGCAGTCAAACCCTGAAGGGCTTCGCCCCCCAATAACATAGGGAACACCTATAAACTGTCTTGCATAGCTAATGAAATCGCTTGCGGTAACAGCACTTGCTGGGGTGGGAACAACAGTTACGGTAAGCACTGCTACAAGCAGCTGCGCTATGACTCGTTTGATCCTTTTCATGATAAACCTCCGTCGTGCTATAGGAATAAAAAGTGCGCAGCTGGAGCTGCGCACCCGTAAAAACGCATAGCTCCGATTGCTGCGACACAAATCGTCTGCTTCCCCAAGCATGTGGGTATACGAAAAAGAGCCTGCACTTTTACCGAAAAAAAGCACATGCTTGAAAGGGAAACAAATATTGACTTGTGTCGCATAATCAGCATACCATAATCATGCGGGAAAAGCAAGAAAAATCGCGAGATTTATTCGAAAAATCAAAAATCCCCGGGGCGGGGGGCGGTTCTTGGAGAAGAACCGCCCCGGCGCTCCGGGGAGCTTGTATGGATTTGGATTTGCATCACCTGACGGGTTCATTTTGCCTCCGGCGGGGGTGCGTTGCTTCCCACGGGGGATTTCCCGTCGTTCGGGGGACTGGGCGTCCTGCCGGAAGTCGCTACCTCCGTTTGGGGGGCGTCCCGCCGGAAGTCGCTACCTCCGTTTGGGGGGCGTCCTGCCGGAAGTCGCTACCTCCGTTTGGGGGGCGTCCCGCCGGAAGGGGTTCCTCTGCTTGGAGAGGGCGCTTCCCGATCGGGTTATTTCGTCTTCTGCGAGATGCCCGTGATGCGGCTGATGACGAAGTCGTGCTGCTCGTCGGTGACGACGCTGTCGCAATAGGGACACTTGGCGGTCATGTTGATCTCCAGCGGTGCGCCGCAGTTCGGGCAGTTGATCGTGTGCAGACCCTGTGCCTGCCCGGTCTTCAGGCCGGAGGTGCGCGTCAGCTCATATTCGTAGGTCATGAACTTCTCCGCCTTCTGATTGCCGGAGATCAGCGCGCCGGTCTTGTCGTCGAGCGTGTAGTCGACGATGCGCGCGCGCACCTCGGCGATCAGGTGATCTTCGCCGCCGGCGACGTAGTAGCCGCGCAGGGTCACGCCGAGAACGGCGATGCGGTCGACGTAATTCGTGCGGCCGAGCCTGCGGTGCGACTCAAGCTGGCGCTCCATCTGCGTGAAGTAGGCGTCGGTGAAGTAGGGGCGCAGCGCCGAGATGTCCTTGGCCGTCCAGCCCTGCTGCATCTGCACGTAGAGGTTCGAGAGCATGGTCTCCAGCTCGCCCGGATCGAAGTTGGGATCGAGCTGCGTGTAATTTGCAATCGGGGTCAGGCGATCCTGCCGCATGGCGTTGCCGCCGGAGCCACCGGTGCCGGGCTTCTTTCCTGCCGTGCCGGAGGAATTCTTCTTTTTCTTCTTGGCGGAGCGCTCGCAGAGCCACGAGACGATGAGGATGACACCGACGATCGCGGCGCCGTAGAAGACGCCGTCCGCGTTGGAGCTTCCGTCGGAATCGCTGTCGTAATAGCTGGAGCCGTAGTCGGAATCGCCGCCGTAGTCATAATCGGAATCGCCGCCATAGTCGCTGTCGCCCCCAAAATCGCCGAAATCCGCGCGCGCGGACGGGATGAGCAGGGTCAGCGAGAGAAGCAGCACAAGCGTCAGCAACAGGGCTCGGATGTGCTTGCGGTTCATGTCAAGGTACCTCCTTCGGTCAGGCGGGGCTGCGCCATTTTGCGCAGCGCTGTGCCTTTTTGTGCCGCCGCCGCAGGCGCAGGAGCGCCCACGGGATGATCGATGCGACTGTCGCGCCGGTCAGGATCAGATAGACGGTGGTCGAGGCGTCGGAAGCCTTGACCTCCAGCCAGAGCCGGTTCATCTCCTGCGTGGCCTCCTCGCCGAGGGACTGGAAGATCTGGCCGTTGGCGAGCTGCTCCTCGGAGGGATAGGCGATCTCGTTTTCGGCGACCTCCTCGCTCATATATGCCTTCGATGCAGAATATGGGGAGGAGTAGCCCAGATATTCCAGATTTTGCCCGCAGATCTCCGGAGAGATCAGAAAATTGATAAAGGTCTCCGCTTCCTTCTTGTGCTCGCAGCCCTTGGGGATGCAGATCGCGTCGACAAAGCGGTTATAGCCCTCGTCGGGCAGATAGAAGCCCAGATCGGGGTTGACCTCGACCATGGTCAGGTAGTCGCCGGCGTAGTACGGCGCAATCCATGCCTCGCCGCGCTCCATTTTGTCGAAGATCTGATCCATGACGTAGCTCTGCACGAGATTCTTCTGTGCGCGGAGCAGGTCGGCCGCGGCGCGCAGATCGTCGAAATCGCGCGAGTTCAGGCTGATGCCCAGATCGGCCTCGGCGATGGCGAAGGCGTCGCGGGGATTGTCGAACATCAGGATCTTGCCGGCGTAGGCGTTGTTCCAGAGCAGCTCCCAGCCGGTCAGATCGGCCTCGTTGACGAACTTCTTGTTATAGATGATGCCGACGTAGCCCCAGGTATAGGGCACGGAATAGGCGTTCGTGGGGTCGTAGGGCGGATTGCGGAAGCTCTCGTCAAGATAGGCGTCGAAATTCGGGATGTTCTCAAAATCCAGCGGCTCGAGCATATCGTCGGCGATCATTTTTTCGACCATGTAGTCCGAGGGGACGATCACGTCGAAGGATGTGCCGCCCGCTTCGAGCTTGGCGTACATGCTCTCGTTGCTGTCAAAGGTCATATAGTTGACCTTGATGTTCGGATAGGCCTCCTCAAAGGCGGCGATCACGTCGAGCGTATCGTCCGTGCCGTCGTCAATGTACTGCCCCCAGTTATAGACGTTGATCGTCACGGTCTCGGCGGCAGAAGCCGGGGCGGGCAGCAGCGTCAGCAGCAGAGCGAGGGCGAAAAGCGCAGAAAAAATCCGTTTCATGCCTTTGCCCCCTTCCTGGTCTTCTTGCCGTGGTCGCGCGCCTGCAGGAGGTTCATCACGACCATCATCAGCAGAATCGCGAGGAACATCAGCGTGAACATCGCGTAGACCTTGGGCTGGATGGGCTTTTTGGTGTAGCTGTAGATCTCGACGGGCAGGGTCACGAAGCCCGAGCCTGTGACGAAATAGGAGATCACAAAGTCGTCGAGCGACATCGTGAAGGCCATCAGCGCGCCGGAGAGAATGCCCGGCAGGATCTCGTGGATCGTGACCTTGAAGAAGGCCTGAACGGGCGTGCAGCCGAGGTCGAGCGCGGCCTCGGTGAGGTCGGGGTCCATCTGCGAGAGCTTCGGCATGACGTTCAGGATGACATAGGGCAGGTTGAACGTGATGTGCGCGATGAGCAGCGTCCAGAAGCCGAGCACCGAGTGGATGCGCAGGGTCGTGCCGACGAAGGCGAACAGCAGCGCCAGCGAGACGCCCGTGACGATCTCCGGGTTGGTCATGGGGATGTTCGTCATGGTCATGACGGCCGAGCGCAGCTTGCCGCGCATCCGGTGGATGCCCATGGCGGCGGCCGTGCCGAGCAGCGTCGCCAGCAGGCTCGAGAGCACCGCGACGATCACGGAGTTCAGCAGCAGCCCCAGCAGGTGCCGGTCGCGGAACAGCTCTTTATATTGATTGAACGTGAAGCCCTTGAACACCGCAATGTCCATGCCCTTGTTGAAGGATGCAACGGCCAGCACGATCATCGGGATATAAAGAAAGATGAAGATCAGAATGGTGATGATACGATTGACTTTTCTCATAGCGTCACCATGCTTTCATCGGCGTCCTCGTCGGTGAAGCGATTCATAATGCCGACGCAGACAAAAACCAGAACCATCAGAACCAGAGACATGGCCGCGCCCAGATTCGGGTTATAGGCGGCCTTGAACTGCGACTCGATGACGTCGCCGATCAGAATCGTGCCGGGCGAGCCGAGCTTCTGCGAGATATAGAAGGTGGAAACGGCGGGCACGAAGACCATCGTGATGCCCGAGACGATGCCCGGAACGGACAGCGGGAGCGTCACGCGGGTGAAGACCTGACGGCTGTTGCAGCCGAGATCCTCGGCGGCCTCGATGAGGCGGCGGTCGATCTTCATAATGACGGTGTACAGCGGCAGAATCATATACGGCAGGTAGTTATAGACCATGCCGAGAATGACGGCGCCGTTGTTGCGGATGAGCGGCAGGGCGGACAGCCCCAGCGAGGTGATGAAGCGGTTGATGATGCCGGTGTCCTCAAGCAGGGCGACCCACGCGAGGGTGCGCAGCAGGAAGCTGATGCACATGGGCAGCATCACGAGCATTTGCAGCAGACGCTGCGTGGTCGGCTTGCAGTGCGCAATGAAATAGGCCACGGGATAACCGATGACAAGGCAGATGACCGTGGCAAAGATGCTCAGCCAGATCGACCGCAGGAAGATCGGCCAATAATCCAGAATTTCGCCCAGATTCGACAGGGTGAAGCCGCCGCTGATGGAGTCGGTGAAGGCGTAATAAAACACCACGCCCAGCGGGATCAGCGTGAACAGCACCATCCAGACGATGTACGGGCCGGAGAGCCATCTACGCTTCATCTTCTCCGACCTCCGCATCTGCGATCTCGTCGTATTCGGCGGAATACGAGCTGTAGTCGCCGAACATGCCGGAATAATCGCTCTTGTGCATGATGTGTATATCCTCGGGATTCAGACGGATGCCGATATAAGAGCCGACCGGGCAGTAGTCCGTCGTCTGGATGAGCCACTTGAAGCCCTTGAAATCGACGATCGTGTCATAATGCACGCCCTTGAAGGTCACGGACGTCACCGTGCCGCAGAGATGGCCGGCGTCCGGCGCGACAATGTCGATGTCCTCGGGACGGATGACCACGTCGACCGGTTCGTTCGGCTCAAAGCCGCGGTCGACGCAGGCAAATTTGCGCCCGAAGAACTGCACCAGCTCGTCCTGGAGCATGATGCCGTCGAGGATATTCGACTCGCCGATGAAATCCGCGACGAACGCGTTCTTCGGCTCGTTATAAATATCCTCCGGCGTACCGATCTGCTGGATCCTGCCCTTATCCATGACCACGATGGTGTCAGACATGGTCAGCGCTTCCTCCTGATCGTGGGTCACATAGATGAATGTGATCCCCATGGCCTGCTGAATGCGCTTCAGCTCGTTCTGCATGTCCTTGCGCAGACGCAGATCGAGCGCACCCAGCGGCTCGTCGAGCAGAAGCACCTTCGGGCGGTTGACCAGCGCGCGGGCGATCGCCACGCGCTGCTGCTGACCGCCGGAAAGGGAAGTGACCTTCCGGTTCTGAAAGCCCTTGAGGGACACGATCTCCAGCATCTCCGTCACGCGCTCGTCGATCTCCTTTTCGCTCAGCTTGGCAATGCGCAGGCCGAAGGCGATGTTGTCATAGACATCGAGGTGCGGGAACAGAGCGTAGCGCTGGAACACCGTGTTGATCTTTCGTTGGTAGGCGGGAACCTCATTGATGCGTTTTCCGCCGAACAGGACGTCGCCGCTTGTAGGCGATAAAAAGCCTCCGATGACACGAAGTGTGGTGGTCTTGCCGCAGCCGCTCGGGCCGAGCAAGGTGAGAAATTCCTTGTCGTTGATGTAAAGATTGATGGAATCAAGAATTCGCTCCCCGTCAAACTCCATCACAAGGTCTGTCAAACGGATCAGCTCCTGGGACATTTATCCTCCCCCATTTCTATTAATCGTAGCATTATTCCCCATAATACTCTAGCTTGAAATATAACCGCAAACTGTGGGAAAGTCAATGACTTTTTCAACTAATTTCGACTTTTTCGCACAAAAAGCATCCCGGCGAAACGGCTTGAGCCGCTCCGCCGGGAAAAATCATGCGTGACGTTATTTTTTTCTGTTTTTGTGCAGACGCTCAAAGCTGACCTCGCGCTCCCTGAGGTGCTCGTAATACTGCCGCAGGCGCTCGGGCAGCGGCTGCTCCGTGTGCAGCGAGAGGAAGAAATGCCGCTTGCCGCGCTGGGCGCGCAGGTTGGAAAGATAGCTCTTGATGCTCTCGTAGCGCACGACGACATCGTTGTCCTGCGCAAAGCGCTTGATCTTGAGCATGAGGTGGGAGGAATAGGCATAGTCGACGAGAATGAAGCCGAAGAACATGCCGACGACGAAGGAAAACGCCAGATTGTCCTTCAGCCATTGCAGCGCCGCAAGCACATGCGGATGCACCAGAAACAGATAAGCCGCGCTCAGAAGCCCCCACGCCAGCGAGAACTTCGGGCAGATCAGCCCCTGAAGGTTGCCGGGCTGCTTGCTGTAGTCCCAGAGGCGCACCTTCATGACCTTGAGCAGCCAGAGGCCGACCAGATATTCCAGCACGGTCATGCCGGCGGCCATCAGCACGAGCAGCACCCAGCGGTTCACGCCGTGGTTTTGCAGCGAGGCCAGAAGATAGAGCACGCAAAGCCCCGTGCCGTACATCGGCAGATACGGCCCGACGAGGAAGCCGGGGTTGATCCATTTGCGCTCGGGGTTCGCCGAGGAGAAGAAGCGACGGAAGATCAGCTCCAGAAACCAGCCCAGCACCGAGCCGATGAAGAACAGAAACGCAAGACCCAGAAAGACGTTCATCGCTTCATTCCCCGCGCAGATAGCTCGCCTTCATATCCGCAATATGCAGGAGCACGGCCAGACTGCTGCGCTCAAAGACCTTGCTGATGAAGAAATCTCCGCCCTTGACCGAGGTGTCGAAGCCGCCCATATGACAGCGGATCGCCATGATTTCCTCGGCCTCGAGGTTGAGAAAATTTTGCAGGATGATGACGGATTTTTCGCCGTGGCCGACCGGGAAGCGCTCGTCGATCTCATAGACCGCCTTGGTCGTCCAGACGCCGTTTTCCTTGACATTGCGCGTGCCGCGGCGATAAAAATGCACCTTGCAGAGGTCGTGCATCAGCGCGACGAGCGCGACCGTCTCGTCGGAATACTGCGTCAGCCCCTCCAGCTCGATCTCGGCCTTGAGACAGTCGTAGACGTTGAGCGAATGCTCCAGCAGGCCGCCCTCATGGCTGCCGTGGAAGCGGGTGGAGGCCGGAGCGGTGAAATAATCCGAGTTTTCCAGCCAGCTCAGAAGCGCGTCCGCGCCGTCCCGCGTGACGCATTTGTAAATTTCATAAAAGCGCTGCTTGTTATCCATAGGTTGAGACTCCTTATTTTTTGACTGCTACAATTATAGCACAGCGCGACGGAATTTTCCAGACTTGTATTCCGAATTTCTGTCGGTTACAATCAGGGTATCAAAAATCGAAAGGGGCATCGCCATGCGGGAATTGCAGCTCAAGCGGGTCTACCGCCATTTTAAGGGAAATTATTATCTCGTCGAGGATGTTGCGCAGCACAGCGAGACAGGGGAGGAATATGTCGTTTATCGCAAGCTCTACGGCGACGGCTCGCTCTGGATCCGTCCGAAAGCAATGTTCCTGAGCGAGGTCGACCATGAAAAATACCCGAATTGCGAACAAAAATACCGGTTCGAGCCGGTCGATTCGCTCATAATCGGGTGAAAGCAAAAGGAAACTCTGAAATTATATCAAGAACGGCAGTATCGATAAAAAATTGATCGATAATACTTGCATTTGCTCGAAAGTTCGTATATAATAACAATGTTTTCCAAAACAGAATGAGAGAACCCCCGCGCGCGTGCGGGGGCTTTTCGCAAAAACAAAACGATTTTTGGAGGTTTCTATGTCCCACATCAGTGAAAACGGCGCTCGGAAGATCCGTGAGATCTGCGACCGATACACGGACGAGAAAACGCCGCTCATGATGATCCTCAGCGACATCCAGAATGAATATGGCTATATTCCGCTGGATGTGCAGGAGATCGTCTCGCAGAAGACCGGCATTTCCGTTGCAGAGATCTACGGCGTCGTCACGTTCTATTCGTTCTTTTCCCTGCGGCCGAAGGGCAAGTACATCATCGGCTGCTGCCTCGGCACGGCGTGCTACGTCAAGGGCGCGCAGCAGGTGATCGACAAGTTTTCCGAGCTGCTCGGCATCGCGCCCGGCCAGACCACCGAGGACGGCCTGTTCACCCTCGACGCCCTGCGCTGCATCGGCGCGTGCGGCATTGCGCCGGCCGTTTCGATCAACGGAAAGGTCTACCCCAAAATGAGCGTGGCCTCAGTGGCTGATGTGATCGCGGAATACCGTGCAAAGGGAGGTGCGGAGGCATGATCTGCAATACGCATGATTTGAATGAAAAGGTCTGCGCCTGCACGGAAGCGTTCAGCGCGAAGATCGACGGATCGAACGGCAAGCGCGCGGTCGTCCTCTGCGGCGGCACGGGCTGCCTGTCGTCCAACTCGGCGGAGATCCGCCACCGCTTTGAGCAGCTTGTGGTGGAGCGCGGCCTTTCGGAGAAGGTCACGGTCAATCAGGTCGGCTGCTTCGGCTTCTGCTCGCAGGGACCGTTTGTGAAGATCTATCCGGAGGATACGCTCTATCGGCTTGTCAAGCTGGAGGACGTCGATGAGATCGTTGATACCGATCTCATCGGCGGCGAGGTCGTGGAGCGGCTGCTTTTCGTCGATCCGGCCACGAAGGAGAAGATCGCCAAGCAGGATGAGATCAATTTCTATAAAAAGCAGCGCCGCGTCGCGCTGCATGGCTGCGGCGAAATCAACCCCGAGAACATCGACGAGGCGCTCGGCTTCGGCGCGTTCCGCGGGCTGGAAAGGGCGCTGAGTATGCCGCAGCAGGCCGTTATCGACGAGGTGCTTGCAGCGGGTCTGCGCGGGCGCGGCGGCGGCGGCTTCCCGACCGGCAGAAAGTGGCAGTTTGCCTATAATCAGCAGAACGACGAGAAATATGTCGTCTGCAACGGCGACGAGGGCGACCCCGGCGCGTTCATGGATCGCTCGATCCTCGAGGGCAACCCCCTCGCCGTGATCGAGGGCATGATGATCGCGGGCTACGCCATCGGCGCGAAAAACGGCTATTTCTACGTCCGCGCGGAATATCCCGTGGCCGTGAACCGTCTGCGCATCGCAATCAAACAGGCTGAGGCGATTGGTCTGCTCGGCGAGCGCATCCTCGGAACGGATTTCTCGTTCCGCGTCCATATCCGCCTCGGCGCGGGCGCCTTCGTCTGCGGCGAGGAGACGGCGCTGCTCAACTCCATCGAGGGTCAGCGCGGTATGCCGCGTCCGCGTCCGCCCTTCCCGGCGGTCAAGGGCCTCTGGCAGAAGCCGACCATCGTCAACAATGTCGAGACGCTTGCCTGTGTGCCTTACATTCTGCGCGAGGGCGCGGCGAAATTCGCCGAGGTCGGCACGGAACGCTCCAAGGGCACCAAGGTCTTTGCGCTCGGCGGCAAGATCAACAACGTCGGCCTCGTGGAGATCCCCATGGGCACGACGCTCCGCGAGCTGATCTATGACATCGGCGGCGGCATCCCCAACGGCAAAAAATTCAAGGCCATTCAGACCGGCGGCCCGTCCGGCGGCTGCCTGACGGCGGAATATCTCGACGAGCCGATCGATTTCGACAACCTGGTCGCAAAGGGTTCGATGATGGGCTCCGGCGGCGCGATCGTCATGGATGAGGACAACTGCATGGTCGACGTGGCGAAGTTCTACATGGAATTCATCTGCGACGAGTCCTGCGGCAAGTGTACGCCCTGCCGCATCGGCACGAAGCGGATGCTGGAGATCCTCACCCGCATCACCGAGGGCAAGGGCACGATGCAGGATCTTGACGAACTGGATGAGCTGGCCAAGACCGTCAAGGCCAACTCGCTCTGCGCACTGGGGCAGACCTCGGCCAACCCCGTCGTCTCCACCCTGACGCACTTCCGCGACGAATACCTTGCTCACATTCAGGACAAGACCTGCCCGGCGCACGTCTGCAAAAAGCTGATGCAATACAGCATCGAGAAGGACAAGTGCTTCGGCTGCGGCCTCTGCGCCCGCACCTGCCCGGTCGGCGCGATCGTGCGCACCGATTACGTCGCCCCCGGCAAGAAGTTTGCCGCCATGGAGATCGACGCGGGCAAGTGCATCAAGTGCGGCGCCTGCATGGCAAGCTGCAAATTCAAGGCCATCGACAAGAAGTAACGGGAGGACGGGAACATGACAAAAATCAACATCAAAATCGAGGGCGTCCCCTATGCGGTCGAGGAAGGCCTGACCATTCTCGAGGCCGCAAGAGCCTGCGGCTACGAGATCCCGTCTCTCTGCGCATTCAACCACGGCGAATGCTCGCGTGGCTCGTGCCGCGTCTGCCTTGTTGAGGCTACCGGCGCGCGCGGCCTCGTCGCTGCCTGCGTCTATCCGGTCAGCGAGGGCATGGAGATCACCATCTCCTCGCCGAAGGCCGTCGAAGCGCGCCGCGCCTCGGTTGAGCTGCTGCTCTCCAATCATAATCAAAACTGCCAGCAGTGCGACAAGAACGGCAACTGCGAGTTGCTGCATGTCGCGCAGATCACCGGCGCGCGCGAGGGGCGCTTCCAAGGCGCGAAGACCCCGACGACCTACGACGAGCTGACGCCGACGATCGTTCGTGACACCTCAAAGTGCATCCTCTGCGGCCGCTGCGTCGCGCGCTGCCAGAACGCCCACGGCATGGGCATCCTCGGCTTTGAAAACCGCGGCTTCAAGACCATTGTCGCCCCGGCCGAGAACCGCAGCTTCATCCATTCGCCGTGCATCATGTGCGGCCAGTGCATCAACGTCTGCCCGACCGGCGCCCTGATGGAAAAGAGCGAGATCGCCCGCGTCGACGCGGCTATGAAGGCCGGAAAATACGTTGTCGTGCAGACCGCTCCGGCCGTCCGCGCGGCGCTCGGCGAGGAATTCGGCATGAAGATCGGCACGCCCGTCACCGGAAAGATGGTCGCCGCGCTGCGCCGTCTCGGCTTCAAAAAGGTGTTTGACACGAACTTTGCCGCCGATCTGACCATTATGGAGGAGGCCACCGAGCTGCTCGGACGCATCCAAAACGGCGGCGTGCTGCCGATGATCACGTCCTGCTCGCCCGGCTGGGTCAACTACGCCGAGTATAACTACGGCGACCAGCTCGACCACCTGTCCTCCTGCAAATCGCCGCACGAAATGTTCGGCGCGATCCTCAAGAGCTACTACGCAGAGAAGATCGGTGTCAAGCCCGAGGATATGTTCGTCGTTTCGATCATGCCCTGCTCCTGCAAGAAATACGAGAAGGAGCGCCCGGAGATGGAGTGCGACGGCCACCGCGACGTCGACGCCGTGCTGACCACGCGCGAGCTTGGCCGCCTGATCCGCCGCTCCGGCATCAACTTCACCAAGCTGCCCGACGAGGATTTCGACGAGGACATCGTGCACGACTACACCGGCGCGGGCGTCATCTTCGGCGTGACCGGCGGCGTGATGGAGGCGGCGCTCCGCACGGCCTATTTCGTGCTGACCGGTAAGGAGCGCGAGGGCATCGTGTTCAACGAGGTACGCGGCTTTGAATCCATCCGCGAGGCGGAGTTTGATCTCAACGGTCAGAAGCTGAAGGTCGCCGTCACCAGCGGCATGAAGGGCGCCAAGGTGCTGCTCGACCAGATCCGCGAGGGCACGTCTCCCTATACCTTCATCGAGGTCATGGGCTGCCCCGGCGGCTGCATCAACGGCGGCGGTCAGCCCTATGTCCGCCCGGCGCTGCTGCCCAACGAGGATGCCGATATTCTCGACACCTACATCGAGAAGCGTGCTGCCGCGCTCTACAGCGAGGACGAGCGCCAGACCCTGCGCCAGTCGCACAACAATCCCCAGCTGAAGACGCTTTACAACGAATTCCTCGGAGAGCCGAATTCGCATAAAGCACACGAGCTGCTCCATACGCACTATTCTCCGCGCGTCGGCTTCGACGATTGATCCGACAGTGAAATGAACCGCCCCGTCTCGACCGAGACGGGGCGGTATTTTGCTGGTTGCGAAAATCAGGATTTGTCGTGGCGGTGGAAGATGCCCTTGCGCGTCTGCCCATCCTTCGGGAGGATCAGATTCAGCAGCACGGCCATCAGCGTGGCGATTACGACCGGCGACTTGCCAATGATCATGGTAACGCTCTCCGGAAGCTGGCCGAGCGCGCCGCTGGCCTGAGAAACGCCGACGCCCAGCGCAGCCGAGAGCCCGACGATGGTCGTGTTGCGGGCGGTCAGCTCCTGCGAGGCGATGAGCTTCATGCCGGTCATGGCGATGGTCGAGAAGACCGTGACGGTCGCGCCGCCGAGAACGCATTGCGGAATGGTTCTCAGGATCGCCGAGAATTTCGGGACGATGCCCGCCAGAAGCAGGAAGACACTCGTCAGCGTGAAAACGACGCGGTTGACGACTTTGTTCGTCGAGGTGATGCCGACGTTCTGCGAATAGGTCGCGGTGGGCAGGCCGCCGAACAGCGCCGTGAGGATGTTGCCGACACCGTAGGCGAGAATGCCGCCCTGCAGCTCGTGATCCTCTGGCTCGCGGCTCATGCCGCCGACCGTGACGGCGGTGAAATCGCCGATCGCCTGGATCGGGTTGATCGCGAAGAGCAGACCCAGCGCGATGCAGCTCGACAGATCAAAGTGGATGCCGAAATGCAGCGGCTTGGGCAGCGAGAACCACGCGGCGCTCGAGACACCGGAGAAATCGACCATGCCGAAGCAGAGTGCGACGAGATAGCCGAAGACCATGCCGAGCAGGATGGAGGCAAGCTTGCCGATGCCCTTGCCGTATTGATTGAGCAGGATGACGGCCACAAGCGTCAGACCGGCGATCAGCCAGTTCTGCCAGGAACCGTAGACGAGCGCGGAGGTCAGACCCTTTTCCGCGACGGCTACGGCGGTGTTTGCTGCGCCGCCTGCCATATAATTGATGGCTGTTGGATAAAGAGATAGACCGATCGTGAAGACCACCGTGCCGGTGATGACCGGCGGGAAGAGCTTGCGGATCTGCTTGGTGAACAGGCCGACGACGACCGCGACCAGACCGCCCACCAGAACCGCGCCGGAGATCGTGGCGACGCCCTCGCCGGCGCTCGCGATCGCCTGCATACTGGGCAGATAGGCAAAGCTGACGCCGAGAATGACCGGAAGCCCTGAGCCGAAGCGCTTGCCGATCGGGAAAAGCTGAAGGAGTGTGCAGACGGCGGACATGACCAGCGAGGTCTGGATCAGCAGTACGCTGTCCGCGCCGGACAGCCCGGCGGCCTGAGAGATGATGATGGCCGGCGTAACGCAGCCGACGATCATGGCGACGAGATGCTCCAGTGCAAGCGAGACGGCAGAGCCGAGCGGCGGCCGTCCGTGGAACTGATAGAGCGCTTCGCGGGTTGGTTTCCTGCTCATGGTTTTGTCTCCTTTATCCCAGAGAATTTTCTATGGCAATTCCGCATCATGCAGCGAGAGCCGGGGCTGCGCGTGCGGTGTTGGCCTATGGAACCTCTGATTCAATCGCAAGAGTGGTCAGCGAGGGATTTTGTTCCAGATTGAGGTTTGGAAATCGCAGGAATACTTTGTGTATTTCAAGATTTTCAAACCGATAAGCAGAGGCAAAAGACCCGCTGAGCGCCGCAGCCGATTGATTCAGAGGTTCCCTATATCTTATTTTACCATTCTTTTCGCCAAACGCAAGCCTTTTCTTTGCGCGCGGCGTGAATCTAAAAATTCCGCTTGCAAATTTCTCAAAATCGGGTATAATAAAGCTATCAAGAACGAATCGTTCCATATAGAAACGCGAAGGGGGGATTGCAATGGGGGAGCGGCGCTATCTTGCGATCGATCTGAAATCGTTTTTTGCCTCGGTGGAATGCGTGGAGCGCGGGCTTGATCCGCTCACGACGAATCTCGTCGTCGCGGACGCCGCGCGGACGGAAAAGACCATCTGCCTTGCCGTGACGCCGTCGCTCAAGGCTCATGGCATCTCCGGCCGCGCGCGGCTGTTCGAGGTCGTGCAGCGCGTGCGCGAGGTCAATGCCATGCGGCGGCAACGCGCGCCCGGACGGCAATTCTCCGGGAAGTCCTGCTTCGCGCCGGAGCTGCGGCGCGACCCGTCGCTCGAGCTGGATTATATCGTCGCGAAGCCGCAGATGGCGCGGTATATCGACGTCAGCGCGCGGGTCTATCAGATCTATCTGGGCTATGTCGCCCCGGAGGACATTCACGTCTATTCGATCGACGAGGTGTTCATTGACGCAACGGCCTATCTGAAGACCTACGGCCTGACGGCACGGGAGCTGGCCAGGCGGATGATCGCGGACGTGCTTCGGCAGACCGGGGTCACGGCGACGGCCGGGATCGGCACGAATCTCTATCTCTGCAAGATCGCCATGGATATCATGGCCAAGCGGATCGAGCCGGACGCGGACGGCGTGCGCATTGCCGAGCTGGACGAGCAGAGCTACCGGCAGCAGCTCTGGGAGCACCGGCCGCTGACGGATTTCTGGCGGCTCGGGCCGGGCTACGCGCGCAGGCTCGAGGCCGCCGGAATGCACACGATGGGCGACATCGCCGCGCGGGCGGAATGGGACGAGGAGTGGTTCTATCGCACCTTCGGCATCAACGCCGGACTGCTGCTCGACCACGCATGGGGCGTTGAGCCGTGCACCATCGCCGACATCAAGGCCTATCGGCCGGAGGCGAGCAGCCTCGGCGCAGGGCAGGTGCTGCATCGCCCGTATCCGAATGATAAGGCGCGCCTGATCGTCTGGGAGATGACCGAGCAGCTTGCGCTCGAGCTGGTGGAAAAGCGCCTCGTGACGGATCAGGTCGTGCTGACGGTGGGCTATGACATCGAAAATCTGAGCGCCCCGGCCGCGCGCGCGGCCTATCGCGGGGCGGTCGTGCGGGATCATTACGGCCGCTGCGTGCCGAAGCACGCCCATGGCTCGGAGAAGCTCGGGCGGCCGACCGCCTCTGCGCGGCTCATGACGGAGGCAATGCTGCGCCTGTTCGACCGGATCACCGACCCGGCGCTGCTGGTGCGCCGGGTGAACATCGCTGCGAACCATGTTCTGCCCGAGCGCTTCGCTGCGCAGGCAGCCGAGCCGGTGCAGCTCGAGCTGTTCAGCACGCCGGAGGAGCAGCAGCGCCGGTCGGAGCGGGAGGAGGCGGAGCTGCTGCGCGAAAAGCGGCGGCAGCAGACCGTCGTTGCGCTTCGGCAGCGCTACGGGAAAAACGTGATCCTGAGAGGCAGCAACTTTCTCGACGGCGCGACCATGCGCGAGCGAAACGGGCAGATCGGAGGGCACAGGGCATGAATCGGAAATATCGCGCGCTCTTAGAGCACGGGCGCACCGATTCGCGGCGGCATCCGCCAATGCCGAACTGCGAACGCGCGGCGCAGTTTGCGCCGTTTTCGGCGCTGAACGGCTATGAGGACGCCGTTGCAGAGACGGCGCGCCTGACAGAAGCGCAGGCCGAGCTTTCCGAGAGCGCTGCCGAGGAGCTGGACGAAAAGCTCCGGTCCCTGCTGGAGCTGCTTCCAGAGAGACCGGAGATCACGGTGTGTTATTTTGAGCCGGACGCACGCAAGGCGGGCGGGGCTTACCGCCGGAAGAACGGGCGGCTGAGACAGCTCGACACGGTTGCGCGCGTCCTGCGCTTTGACGATGGGAGCTGCGTCCCGCTCGACCGCGTGCGGGAGCTTGCCTCGGAGCGTTTTTAACGCTCCGGCTGCTCGAGCATGACGAACACGCGTCCGTCGGCGGTGCGGATCGAGCCGCTGTCGGGATAGCAGGGCATCGTCTTGAGCAGATCGGAATAGGCGGTCAGCTCCTCCTGCGTGATCTGCCGTGCGGAGAAGCCGAAATAATTGGCGAAGAAGGCCGGGCGTGAATATTGGTTGAGCTGGGACTGCGCGCCGACCACGCTGCTGTAATGGAAGGGCGCAGTCAGCCAGTTATCCTGAAACGCGGCGTCCGTGATCGTGTCTCCGACGAGGACGATCTCCATCTCGTCGCGGTAGCCCTCGGCCGAGCGGATGCGCGCAAGCATCGCGCTGAAATAATTCTCTGCCTTCCGATTGGCGTAGTATTCAAATTGATAATTCCCGTTGCTCTGCCAGGCGTAATTGACGCAGGTGAGCAGCAGCAGCGCCGCGACGCCCAGCACGGCGCATTTTCTGACCCTGCGGAAGCGGGGCGGCAGGCGGTCGGCGATCAGCAGCGGCAGATAGAACACGACCGTCAGCCCCATGCACATGCGGGTGTAGATCGTGCTGTCGGGCGCAAGCACAAGGAAGGCGTTCGCCGCGAGCGGCATCAGCGCAAGCGCGGCAAGCCCGATCAGGAGTTTTGCCGGCCGGTCGCGCCAGGAGAGCGCCAGCAGTCCGACGCTGCTCAGCATCAGCAGCAGAATCATCACACGGACAAAGCCGGTCTCGTTGAAGCCGTACATCCGCGTTGTGGTCAGGCGGAAAAACTGCGCGTAGGCGCGCGGAATGCCGCGCAGGGAGAGGCTTCCCATGGCGCTCATGCCCTGATAGTCGCTCAGCCTCGCGCCGAGCAGGGCGAGCAGACCGTGGAGGATCAGCCAATAGAGCAGATAGCTCGCCGCAAGCACGCCGAGGCAGCGCAGGGCGAAGAAGATCAGCGCCTTGGGCTGCGTCTCGCGCCGCAGACACGATCCGAGGATCATCAGAAGCAGCAAAACGGCAAAAAACGGGAAATACGCCTGATAAATGCCAAGCGAGCACGCGCCCAGCAGGGAAGCGCCAAGCAAAGCAAGGGGCTTGCGGCTGCGCATCAGACAGGCGGCGGAGGCGATCAGCAGCAGCGCAAGCGCATAATAATGCGCCGTGAACTGAAACAGCATCAGGCTGGCGATCGGCGCGGCGGAGGCCGTCACGGCGGCCAGCGCGAAGGAGAGCGCGCGGCTGCGGATGTCCAGCGCGCGCACGAGCACCGCCGACGTCAGCGCCAGCAGCAGCAGCGCCAGCAGCCCGTTGAACAGCGGGACGTTGTAGACGCCCCAGAGCTTTTCCGTGAGCTTTCCGAGCAGATGCAGCAGCCAGCGGCCGGAGCTTATCCCCGTCCCGAAGCCCTGCGGCAGGCAGGAGATCGTGTCGTTGTTGTTCAGATTGTTGGCAAACAGATAGAAATAAGAGAGCGCGCCGAAGAGCGCCGTCGCGGCGGCGCAGGCGCGGGTGCGCGTGTCGCGCAAAAAGGCGCGCAGACGGGAGCGCGCCGTCCGGGTGAGCTGATTCATGTCAAACCCCTTTCTGCTGCGGGAGTGATAACGCCATTATTTTATCCGAAAAACGGTAAAATGTCAAGAAAAAGGGAGAAAAACGCTCCGGGCATACTTCCATATCGATGAACTCCGGCAGGTCTTTCCATGGACCGTGCAAGCCGGGAAAATTGCGCTGCAAATTAAGGAACCTCTGACTCAATCAGCAGCGGCGCTCAGCGGGTCTTTTGCCCCAACTTTTCGGTTTGAAAATCTTGAAA
>OIYG01000755.1_pt1 | contig 28659 bp, 31 predicted proteins | sample 1587861 | NCBI WGS metagenome assembly OIYG01 (sample SAMN03283272) | human gut metagenome | biome: human-associated habitat; material: feces | host: Homo sapiens | place: Peru | collected 2012 | reverse complement strand
CATTTCTTTTTGAACTGTTTTTTTATTGATGTCTACCCTAAGGGGTGCATTTCAAAATTGCAGTTTTTTAAAAAAATTAAATTTATAAGATTTTTAAAATCGGTTAAAAAAATCGTACAAATTTTAAGATTTCTCTAGGGAGATTTAGAAAATTTGCACGTTTTTTTGTGCAGATTTTTAAATTCAATCATTTGCATAAAAATATCATATATGTTAAGCTTCTTTTACGTTTTAGAAAGGAGAAAACTATATATGGAAAAGAAATTTTATACTGCAAAATATGACAGAGAAATTACAAAAATATCAAAAAATTAAATAATGATGTTGTAAATAGCCTTATAAATAGTATATAATTAATTTATAAAAAGTTTTAAGGAAGTGCAACATGAAAATAGAATATACATTATTAAAAAAAGAAAAAAATACTGGTGCTAGATTAGGTAAAATAAAAACTAATTATGGTGAATATGATACACCAATGTTTATGCCAGTTGGAACACAAGCAACAGTAAAAACATTAAGCCCTGAAGAATTAAAAGATATGAATGCTGGTATTATTTTATCAAACACATATCATTTATGGCTAAGACCAGGAGAAGATGTCGTTAATGAAGCTGGTGGACTTCACAAATTTATGAATTGGAATGGTCCAATACTAACTGACAGTGGCGGATTCCAAGTTTTTAGTTTAGCAAAACCTAAAGATATAACTGAAGAAGGAGTAAAATTTAAAAATCATTTAAATGGTGATAACTTATTCTTAACTCCTGAAAAAAGTATAGAAATACAAAATAAACTTGATAGTGATATTGCCATGAGTTTTGATGAATGTATAGGTTGGCCTGCAACATATAACTATTGTAAACAAAGTGTAGAAAGAACAATACGATGGGCAAAACGTGGTAAAGACGTTTTCAATAATGAACGCCAAAGTCTATTTGGAATAGTACAGGGTGGAGAATACCCTGAATTAAGACAACACTGTGCAGAAGAATTAGTAAAAATGGACTTTGATGGATATAGTATTGGCGGTACAAGTGTAGGAGAAGATAAACCAACTATGTATAAAATGGTTGCTATGTCAACAAAACATTTACCAGAAAATAAAGTAAGATACTTAATGGGTGTTGGAGATCCAATAGATATAATAGAAAATGTAATAAGAGGAATAGATATATTTGATTGTGTTAGTCCAACAAGACTTGCAAGACATGGACATGCACTTACTAAATATGGAAAAATTAATCTAAAAAATGCTAAATATAAAAGAGACTTTAGTCCTATAGAAAAAGATTGTGATTGTTATGCATGTAAAAATTATACTAAAGCTTATATAAAACATTTAATAAATGCAAATGAGACTTTTGGAGCTAGACTCTTATCAATACATAATATTAGATACTTAATTAGACTTACAGAAGATTTAAGAGAAGCTATAAAAAATGATAATATATTAGAATATAAAGAGGAGTTTATAAAAAATTATTATGGAGAAAAAGAAATCAAATAAATTAATTACAATTACAGTATTGTCATTGTTAATTATAGTAATAATATTTACAATATATAAAATAAATAAAAATCACGAAGAAAAATTATACAATGTTTTATATTCTAAAATAAAATACGCATCTAAAAAATGTTACTTAGAAGAAAAATGTAAAAATGAAATAACACTAAAAGAATTATATGATAACAAATATTTAGAAATACAATATGACCCAATAAGTAAAGAAGAATTAGATTCTAATACAATTATAAAAATAAAAAATGATAAAATAACAATAGTAAAAAAATAATTATTTGTCACTATAATTATTTTTTTCTTTTAAACTAATTAAATTGTTTAATATATAAATAATCAAAATAGTAAGTAATATTAACCATAAATAATGAAATACAAATAATAACCAATTAACATTATCTAAAAAATAATTTGCGATAAAGAACATACTTATAAATAAGAATATAGGATAAATGTATTTATTATTAAATGTCTCATAAGCCATGTCATATAACTGTTTACTACACATAGTTAAATACATAAATATAGTAAATAGCCAAAAAAAAGATATAATATTTTCGACATTATTAATAAAATCCAATAAACTTATCTTCTTAAGCACAATATATTCTGGATATTTAAACATTTTAATTAATTCAATACCTAGTATACCTTGAGTAACAATAAATGCTAAAAGTATTAATAAATTTGAAACTAAATATCTTTTAATAATATTATTATCTTTTTTTACATTTAATCCACCATATAGTATATTAGGTACTACACTAAATAAACTAAATTCTAATCCGCCAAATAATATTTTTTTAAACTTTACATTAAATAAAGGTAACAAATTTAAATAATCTATTTGGGGCGTTAAAGAGAATAATGCTATTAAGAATATAACTAGCGAAACACTATATAACATTGCAGATATTTTATAATGTATATTAATATCTTTTGAATTCATATATATTATAACAATTAAAGTCGGAATCATTAATATATACTTTTTAATATCAATTAAATAAATACTAGATATTAAGGTAGTAAACTCAACTAATCCAATTACTAACAAAGTATAAATAAGTATAAACATTATTAATTTTCTAATACCTTTACAATTATAATAAGATAATTTATTAAGAAATAACAGTATTAAAGTACCTATAACAGTACCTATAAGTAAACTAAATATAGTACTTTCTCTAACTTCTATTAATATTTTAGATATCCCAATGCCTAAAAATAATGCCTTAGAAAAAAAATTAGTTAATGTTAAATACTCTTTATTATTTTTCTTCATAGTATCCTCCTAAAGTATCATGAACTAAACCTTTCTTATTTATAACAACACTAGTTTTAACATCAAAATCATCTTTGAAGAAATCTAATTTTTTCTTACCATATATTCTATAAATATAATCGTTTATGCCCAATATATCACTTTTATCATTTTTTATATTATTTAAAAAATTACATAATTTTTCATTTAAACTAGCCTCAGTATGCTTATTAAGCTCATTAATAACGTCTATTTTAGAAATTTTAAGATTTTCTCCAGCAGTATTTATATTGGCTTTAACATTAAGAGTTATATAGATTTTATCTTTAATACTATATTTAACATCGGAGCTATCTATTTTTAAATTATAATAATTATTTTTATAACAAAATGTAAAATATATATTTTTAGGCTCTTTAAATAAATTAATTAATTTTAATTCATCATTACTTAATTCACCAGCTAGTTTCTTTCCATTAAAATAATATCCATCTTTAATAGTAGTTAAATTATTTCTAACTTCAATTTTATTTAAATATATATCTTTATTAGGATTAGTAAAGTTTCTTAGTTTTTCCATAAAATCATAGTTTGCCATAGTACCGCTATTAGTACTATTAGTTATTAATTTTTCTATCTTTTCACCTAAAATACCATTATCACCATCTTTAGTATCTAGCAATTCTTTTATATTATCACTAATTAAAATATAATAATTAGAATTTATTTGGACTTTACTTGCTAAATAATTAAATAAATCTTCCATATTAGTTTCACTAACTTTTTTAGAAAATATTACTGCATTTATATGAACATAATATAAATTTCTAGATATACTACTTGATGCATCATTCATACTGGACTTAAGTGTTTTACCAAGCCCTTTAACAAAATATGATGTTTTTTTACTTTTGTTTTCATTTTTTTCTTCTTTATATAATTCTATATACGTAATATAATTATCATTTTCATCTTTATCTATAAGAATACTAGACACTATAGCCATATCATTTAAATTTTGATAATTAGTATTACATCCAGCTAATAAAATAGGAATCAGTAGCAGTATAATTAATTTATATATCTTCATATATTTCACCAATATTATTATGATTAAATAATAAATTATAATACTTAAAAACTTTTACTTTTATTAATTATAAATAAAATATATTATTATATAATTACTGATATAACTAAATACTATCAATTTAGTACTTTTTTTTGTATAATACTTTTAGAAGGTGATATCATGAAAAATTTAAAAGTAGTATTTATGGGAACTCCAGAATTTGCAGTTCCAGTACTTAAAACATTAATAGAAAATACAAATGTAGTACTTGTAGTAACACAACCTGATGCTTATGTTGGAAGAAAGAAAATATTAACACCAAGTCCAATAAAAAGGATAGCATTAGAAAACAACGTAGAAGTATTTACACCACATAAAATTAAAGAAGACTATCAAAAAATAATAGATGTAAATCCAGATATAATAATAACATGTGCATACGGACAAATAATTCCTAAAATTTTATTAGATTTACCAAAACATAAATGTATTAATGTACATGCTTCTCTCTTACCAAAATATAGAGGAGGAGCCCCAATACATGCTTCCATAATAAATGGAGATAGTGAAACTGGAATTACCATAATGTATATGGCAGAAGGAATGGACGATGGAAACATAATAAAACAAGAAACAGTTACTATCTTAGAAAATGATAATATAAACACATTAAGTGAAAAATTAAGCTATTTAGGAGCAAAATTATTAATTGAAACTTTACCTAGTATACTTAATAATACTTGTGAAAATATAAAACAAGACAGTGATAAAGTAACTTTTGCATATATAATAAAAAGAAAAGATGAAATACTAGATTTTAATACAACATATAAAAATATATATAATAAAGTAAGAGCATTATATGATAGAAGTTATTTTATATTAAATAATACAGAATATAAAGTTGTTAAAGTAAGATATGAATCAAATAAAGGTGAAGTAGGAAAAATAAATCATATTTATAAAGATGGTTTTGGAATAGGATGTACTGATGGAGAAGTAGTAATAACTGAATTTATACCATCAGGTAAAAAACAAATGTTAGTATCATCTTACCTAAATGGAATTAAAAAAGATGAATTAATTGGAGTAAAAATAAATGAAACAAAATAAAGATAATAAAATAAAAGTATTTTTTAATAAATTAAAAGAAGCATGGAAAGATCCTAGAAAAAAAGCTGGAATCAAACTATTAAGCTACTTTATATTCTTTTTCATTTTACTACTACTAACTGCTATAACAAATTATATATCATATATAAATAAAGATAATGTCAATAATGATAATACAAAATCTGAAGAAAAAATAGACAATACTAATTTTATAAATAAACAAAATAAATTACTAGAAAACAAACATAGTATAAATTATATAATTACAATTAATAATATTGTTTATAAAATAAATGGTTTACTGGAAAATAATACAATTGAAGGCTATTTAGAAAATGATAATAATATAAAAAAAGTAATAATAAAAGATAATAAAATATATGAATTAATAAATGGTATAGAAACCGAATTAGATAATGTAATAAATTGTAACTATATTAATACAGAATACTTATTAAATATAATAAAAGACAAAAATGCAATAATAGAAAATAAAGATGAAGTTAAGAATTATAAATATAGTTTTATAGACAATGGAAATAATTTAAATATTATTTTTAGTACTGATAAAGATAAGATTAATAAAATAGATATTAATTTAGATAATGAAGAATATATGTTGAATTTTTATAATTAATGATATATAATATGCTTAATTATTTGGGGGGAAATATGGAAAAGAAAACTAAAAAAATAATTGTTAATAGTCTAACTTTATCTAGAATAGCTGGTATGTTAGCTTTACCTATATTATTTAATACATTAACAGCGCCAGTATTTTTAATTGTGTTAGCAGCTTTATTATTTACTGATTGTTTAGATGGTTTACTAGCGAGAAAATTTAAAGTTAGTACCATAGGAGGTAGCATACTTGATATGACTGCTGATAAATTATTAGGCATAAGCGTATTAATAATTTTAGCAAATATGTATCCAGTTATGTACATACCACTTGTAATGGAATGTGCAATAATGTCTGTAAATGTAATAGGTGGTTTAAAAGGAAGTAATAACAAATCTAGTGAAATTGGAAGAATAAAAACTTGGATAATGGGACTTTCAATTTGTTCATTATTTATAGTGGGATTATCTCCTGAAATTATTAAAAGTATTGATAATGTAACAATTAAATCTTTTATAGATAAAATTATAGGTAATAAGGATATTATAAAAGATGTTAGTACAACTGCTACAATAGTTTCTGAAGGAATAGTATTAACTGATTATAGTTTAAAAGCATTTAAAAATAATAATAAAGTAACTATTAATGAATTAAAAGAATTAAAAAAGAATATTATTAATAAGTTAAAAGAAAAAGATTTTTATAATGAAGTTTTATTTAATGAAGAATATAATAAAATAACAAAAGATATGTCTTTAAAAGATAAACTCTTACCAGATGAAGAAAAAAAAGATCAAATAAAAAAATTAACATTAAAATATAAAAATAGCGAAAATTCTATTGACAAGTAATTTATAAATGATATAATAATAACGAATTAAAAAGGAAAGCGATGTATCCACATCCACCTGATTGTAAGAGAACAATAGGTAAAAAGCCATAAATAAAAAAGGTTTTTAAGTGGATACGTATGTATTCACTTTTTAAATTTATGGAGGTGCGTTTTTATAGCAAACGTTAAAAAAGATGATCTACCGATCAATGAACAAATAAAAGTAAGTGAATTAATGGTAATAGGACCTAAAGGAGAACAAATGGGTACTAAAAAATTATCAGATGCATTAACAATAGCAAATTATGCTGGATTAGATTTAGTTTTAATGAATTCTACACCTGGACATGCTGTTGGCAAAATAATGGATTATAATAGATACCGTTATGAACGTCAAAAAAAACAAAAAGAAGCTTTAAAGAAACAAAGAGAAAATAATAAAGAAATGAAAGAATATCAATTATCAGTTACCATTGATGTTCATGATTTTGAAACAAGAAGAAAAAATGCAGCAAATTATTTATCTAAAGGACACAAAATTAAGGTATCTTTAAGATTTAAAGGACGTCAAATGGCACATACTGAACTTGGACGTGATGTACTTTTAAAATTTGCAAACGAATTAAATGAATTTGCTGATATTGAAAGTCAACCAGAATTAGTTGGTAGAAACATGACTATGATTTTAGCACCAAAAAAATAAGGAGGAAATAATTATGCCAAAACAAAAAACACACAAATCAAGTAGTAAAGTTTTAAACAAACATAAAAGTGGATTAATAACTTATAAAAAATCAGGAGGTAATCACCAAACTGGTAAAGATACAGCAAAAGCAGTTAGACAAAGAAGAAAATCAGGAAATTTAGCGAAAGGAACAGTTGACAAATTAAAAAATGTCATCTAATGGTGAAGTATAATGACTAGAGTTAAAGGCGGAACTGTTGCAAAAAACAGAAGAAGAAAAGTATTAAAAGCTGCTAAAGGTTACTTTGGTAGTAAACATAGATTATTTAAAACAGCTCAAGAACAAGTATTCCATAGCGGAGCATATGCTTATAGAGATAGAAAACAAAATAAAAGAAATTTTAGAAAATTATGGATTACAAGAATTAATGCTGCATGTAGACAAAATGATATAAGTTATTCAAAATTTATTAATGGATTAACAAAAGCTGGTGTATTAGTTAACAGAAAAATGTTAAGTGAACTTGCTATAGATAATCCAAAAGCTTTTACAGAATTAGTTACAGTATCTAAAAATGCTTTAGAAGGAAAAGTAGCTAAAACTGAAACAAAAAAAGAAGTAACAAAAGAAACTAAAACTACTAAAAAAGAAGAAGTAAAAACAGACTTATCTAAAATGACAGTTGCTGAATTAAAAAGTTTAGCAAAAGAAAAAGGTATAACTGGATATACAACTATGAAAAAAGATGAATTATTAAAAGCTTTAAAATAATTCTTTTTTTTTTGACATCATAATTAATATTTTATATAATAACATTCAAAAAAGAGGAATTGTATGAAAATAATAAAATTAGAAGATAGTGATATAGAAAAACTTAAAGAATTTGAAATAGATTTACATTTAAATGAATCTAAAATATATTTTTATGATAATAAACAATTATTAAAAATATTTAAAAGTAGTATTGAAGAATATATAACAAATAAAATGTTTATAATAAATAGATTATTTTATTTAAAAAAATATATTGATACAGATAACTTTATAATGCCAAATAACATAGTAAGATTCCATGGATTTAATTCAGGTTATACAATGGATTTTATTGATGATAGTGATAATTTAAAAATAATAATGGATTCAAATAAAATATCACTAGAAGATAAAGTATGTTTATTAAAACAAATGGCATACATTTTACTAGAAACAGAAAATAATAAAGTTTTAAAAGATATAAATTTTCATTTAAGCGATATTCATGAAGGAAATTTTATATATGATAATAAAGACAAAAAAGTAAAATGTGTAGATATGGATAGTTCTTACTTAAAAGGAAGTTTAACAAGTAATTCTAAATATTTAACATATAATTATAAATTATGGGATTATGAAAAAAAATATCCGTTAATTGAAAGTGGGATAGAAAAGGGCAATATTACACCAAATATTAATACTACTATATTATCATTTTATTATATGTTTTTAAATCTTTTAACAAATAAAGATTCTTACAATTTTTCTAAAATAGAAACATATAATTTAATAAATGAGATGAAAAATATTGGATTTAGTAAATATTTAACTGATGCTTTAGAATTAATCTATACAAATAAAGATAATTACATAGATGAAGATATAATAAATTCTATAACACCAAAACTAATTTTAAAATATAAAAATCAAAACTAAAACCAGACACTTGTTTGACTTTTTTATCGAAAAGTGCTATAATTAAGCTACTAATGAGGGGAGACTAAATAAACTTTACAAGTTTATTGTCAAACATAATTAAATTATTTATACATACAATCTTATTAGTGGTATTATATAATCTTTGATAGGGGGAAAAGATATTATGATAGAAACTATAAAAGATAAAATTATATTATTTAGAAAGAAATTAGAATTATGTAAAATTAATTATTTAAATCACAAATTTAAAAAATATATAGTAAAATATGAAGAAGATAAAGATAATTTAAAAATATATAATTCATGTGGAGACTGTAAAGTAGTAAAAAATACAATTCCAAATAAAGTAAAAGTAATGGAAATTATTAAAGACCATGAAAAAGAAATAGACGAAAAAATAGATTTATATGAAAATAATAAAGAAGATTATAAATTTATAATATTATCTAGTGGAATAACTTTATTTGCATTGGGATGTACTTATATATTTAGTTTCTTTGTAGGAAGTTATATATTATTTATAGTAGCTCTATTAGCATTTATAACTATGTTATCATTATTTACGATTAATTTATTTAATACATTTATTAATAGAGAAGAAGTAAAAAGATTAATAAATATAAAAGAAAATAAAATTGTATTAGATGATAAAGAATTAAGTACTATAGCAAAAGATGGTTTTGTATATATAAAAAAATATTTCTATAATATAATTTTAAAAATAATGAATTTAATAGATAATATAAAGGTAAAATTTAATTAATTTTATCTTTTTCTATGTTATAATACTTATTAGGAAGTGACATTTATGAAAAAAAGAATTTTAACTGGATTACAACCAACTGGAGTAATAACATTAGGAAATTATATTGGTGCAATAAAACAAATGACAGAAGTAGATGAAAATACAGAAAATTTTATATTCATTGCTGATATGCATGCAATAACAGTTAATCAAGATCCAATAACTTTAAGAAATAACATAAAAAGTTTAGTTGCTTTATATTTGGCCTGTGGAATTGATCCTAAAAAGAATACGATATATATCCAATCAGATAACCCTTATATTGCTAACATAAGTTGGATGTTAGAGTGTAATACTTACTATGGAGAATTATCTAGAATGACACAATTTAAAGATAAATCTAAAAAGAACGCTAATTTTACATCAGGACTACTTACTTATCCAGTATTGATGGCCGCAGATATTATTGCAATGGATACTGATTTAGTTCCAGTAGGAATAGATCAAAAACAACACGTTGAATTAGCACGTGATATCGCAATTAGATTTAATAATAAATATGGAGAAACTTTTAAAATACCAGAACCATTAATAAGAGAAGCGGGTACAAAAATAATGGACTTACAAACTCCTGATAAAAAGATGAGCAAAAGTAGTGAAAGTGAAAAAGGAGTAATAAGACTATTAGATGATGTTAATAAAGCTAGAAAAAAAATTATGTCTGCAACAACTGATAGTGAAATGATAATAAAATACGATCCAGTTAATAAACCAGGAATATCTAATTTAATAAACATATACCGTTCTCTAACAAATAAAAGCATAAAAGAAGTAGAAGAAGAGTTTATAGATTCAAATTACGGTACATTTAAAACTAAAGTTGCAGATGAAGTAGTTTATTTACTAACTAACATACAAACTAAGTATCATGAAATCTTAAATAGCGATTATTTAGACGAAATATTAGATGAAGGAGCAAAAATAAATATAGAAATTACTAAAAAATACTATGAAAAGATGAAAAAGTTAATTGGTTTGGGAAGAAATTAATAATTTTATCTTGATAATTGTATTATAATTTGATACAATTATCTTGTTCTTGGCGGGATTGGTGAAGTGGTTAACACGCCGGATTGTGGCTCCGGTATGCGTGGGTTCGATCCCCACATCTCGCCCCATTTAGAAATAATGCTCGTGTTTACGGGCTTTTTTAATGCTTTTAATTTTCTAAATACATTTAGAAACACCAAATACTTATTTAAAGAAATCTCTCCAAGGATCATTTTTAATTAAGTATTTTTTTACATTGCGTATAGTAACTGTATCTGGTTTTATATGATTTATATCATCCCAATTAATAGGGAAAGATATACTAGCATTTTCTTTTAATCTCAAAGAGTAAGGACACACACTCGTAGCACCCAACTTATTTCTATAATAATCAATTAATATTTTATTTTTTCTCTTATCTTTTCTAATATTCGTAGTGTATTTATCAGGATATTTATTAATTAATACATTAACTATATTCTTAGATATCTTTTCTAATAATTTATAAGAACTAACATTTATTGGTACAAATATATGATATCCTTTACCACCACTAGTTTTTAAATAACTCTTTAAATCTAATTCATCTAATATTTTTTTTAATTCCAATGCACATTTTCGTACTTCTTTAATTTCTAAATTAGTATCAGGATCTAAATCAAAAACCATTATATCAGGACTTTTAATATTATTTTTTTTTGAACCCCATATATGAAATTCATAACTGTTCATTTGTACTTCTTCTATAAGACCACTAACGTTTTTAATATAATAATAATCATTCTTCTTAAATTTTTTCTTACCAATATTTTTTGAATTAGTATTTAAATGCTTCATAAAAAATTTTTCTTCATTAATTCCATTTGGACTTCTAACAGTACTAATCAATCTGTTATATAAAAAAGGCATCATTTTATCACTAACTAATTTATAATATTCTATTATATCTTCTTTAGTAATTTTATATTTAGAATATATAATTTTATCTCCACTAGTAATATTTATATCATCTAAACCTAATTTTATTTCACCCATAGTCCTATTAGTTTTTATACTTGTATTATATTCACTTATATCCACCTTTCCTACAAACTCATCTTTTTCTTTTATCAACAACCAATCATTATCTTTAAACTTAACTAGTGTCCAATTACCAATTAATCTTTTTCCATATAGAGTAAACTTAATATACTTATTAATATCTATCTCATTTATTTTATAATAACCCTTATCCCATAACATCACAGTACCAGCACCATATTCTCCATCAGGAATAATTCCTTCAAAGTTTCCATAACTAATTGGATGATCTTCAACTTTAACAGCAAGCCTTTTATCTTTGGGATTAAATGATGGACCTTTAGGAATTGCAAAACTTACATATACACCTTTATATTCTAAACGTAAATCATAATGATCCTTAGTTGCTATATGATGTTGTACAATAAATTTTAATCTTTTAGAACTACCTTTTTTCTTACCAATAGGTTCTTTAGTTTTACTAAAATTACGTTTTTTATTATATTCAATTAAACTAGGCATATAGTATCACCATAATTATTTTGAATTAAATAATATAATTTATTCATTAAGGTAGCTATTAAAGTTGTATGATATAATTAAATTAGATTTTAGAAATGGAGTAATATTATGAATATAGAAGAAGAAATAAAAAATATACAAAATAGAAATAGAAGGGTAGAGATAGATAAAAAATGGGAAACATCATTAACTAGAAGATTATGTATAATGATATTAACTTACATAATTATTGTAATTTATTCATATTTAATTAGAAATAATAATAATATATTTTTAAGTTCCATTGTACCAGTAATAGGCTATTTATTATCAACATTATCTTTAAAACTAATAAGAAAAATTTGGGAGCATCGTATAAATTTGCAAATTAAACATTGATATGCTATAATAAACCACATTAAAAGAAGGGGGTTTATGAAATTTTATAAAGATGAAATACCAAATATAGATGAAAATATTAAGAATGTTTTAACTAAAGAAGATAAAAAACAAATATTTTGTTATGATTTTAAAGAAAATAGATTTATAAAAATAAATGATCAATTATATTTTTTTAAAAAAGCATATAACCATAAATATATATATTTGATTAATGAATTAATGGGTGAATTAATTAGTAAATATTTTGATTTACAAACGGTACATAATGAAGTAATAAAATATACTAATGAATATGATAGAAGAAGATATGGAATAATATCTAAAAATTTTATTGACAATCCAAGTCTTTGTAAATATTTATCTCGTAGTTTATTTCCAGATTTAAAAAAAGAAGAGAATATAGGATTAGATAATCTAAATAATTTAAAAAACATGATCGACAAAGAAAAATATTACCGCGAAATAAGTAATGGAACATATGCAAAATTATTAGAAGATATAAAAAAATTACTTGTAAGAGATTTTATATCAAGTCAATCAGATAGACATAACTGTAATATGATTTTTAAAGTTGTAAAAAATAACGTTTGTCTAATGCCAGTTTATGATTATGAACATTCATTCATGAATAACAAATTTGGAGAATTCTTTCATATATTTGATTTTGATTTAAAATTAAAAAAAGTTAGAGAATATATAAGAAATGATTACACATTCCAACAGTTACTAATTAAAGCTTATTATTTAAATCCCGAAATAATAATAGAAGAATTAGAAAATACTTATCCAGTAAGACTAACGCAAGAAGAAAGAAAAGCTTATATTTATATAATAAATAATAAACAAGAAAAGATAAAAAAATATAGATTAATATAAAAAAGTTAAAACTATTTTAACTTTTCAAATACTTCGTCTATATTTATTAATTCTTGTTTTTCTTTGTATGCAGGAATTATATGTAAATGATAATGTTTTACGAATTGATACATACCATAATTAACGCATAAACGTACTCCATCAGCATTTAATTTTTTATAAACCAAATCTTTCATTTTCTTTGCAACTAAATTAATATGACATAATATTTCATCATCTAATTCTGTAAAATCAGTATAATGTTTCTTTGGAACAATAAGCATATGTCCATTTTGATGTGGATCAGTATCTAGAAATACTAATACATACTCATCTTCATAAACTTTTCTAGTAGATATTTCACCATTTATTATTTTACAAAATATACAATCTTTCATCAATCATCACCTACCATTTATTTTATCATAATCTTTACATAATTTATATGAAAAATATATAGTTTGTGTTAAAATAAAACATAAGGATGGTGAAAGATATGATTATAAACAATAAAGAATATGAAATAAATAGGGAAAATAGTGTAGTTACAACATGGGATAAATTATATTGTGAAACATTAAAAGATATTATAAAAAATGGAGAATTATGTCCTAATCGTACAGGAATAGAAACACTTTCTATACCTAATGTATATTTTAAATTAGATGTTGGAAAAGAATTTCCAATTCTAGAAACAAAAAAAGTAGCGATAAAAAATACAATAACTGAATTATTATGGATATATCAAGCACAATCTAATAAAGTAAGTTGGTTACATGAAAGAAATAATCATATATGGGATGAATGGATGGTAGATGCAGATGGGATATATAGAATATATGATCCGTTTAAAACTTATAACGATGGAAATAAAGTAGAAGCAAAAACGATATATGGAGATACTATAGACAAGACAAAAATAGGACATAAAATATATGCTGAAAGTTTAAAAGAAGATAAAAGTATAAAAGATGCTATATATTATGGACCCAGTTACAGTGGAACAATTGGTACAGCATATGGAGACGTACTAAAGCATACCGGGGAATTTGATAGAGTATTAAAAGACTTAAAAGAAAACCCTAGAAGTAGAAGAATGGTAGTTTCACTAAGACAAAATAATTATTTAAAAGGTGGAGTTTTAGAACCTTGTGTATGGTCTACAACATATAAATTACATAAAGGAAAATTAAATAGTAATGTAAATATTAGAAGCAATGATATGCCATTAGGTAATCCATTTAACGTAACTCAATATAGTATACTTTTATCACTATTATCCAAAATAAATGATTTTGGTGTAGGAGAAATAGTATTTAACATAACAGATTGTCATATTTATGTTAATCAATTAGATGGTATAAAATTACAATTATCTAGATATGATAGATTAATAAAATGGGAAAACTATATTAAAACTCATAATGATATAGATGTTGAAAAAAGCTACAAAGAATTAATTGATAGAAAAGAATATATAGATAATAAATTAATATCATGTCCATACTTAAAAGAAGATTATGAAAATATAATAAACGAAATAAAGGAAGAAATAATGTGTTTAGAACATCTAATAACTAGAAAAAATCCATCACTTTATATAAGTGATAAAAAAGATTTCTATGCTTTTGATAATAAAGAAAATAATGAAGATATAAAATTATTGAAATATACAAGTTTACCATTCATAAAAATGAAAGTAGCACAATAATGAATAATTTAATTTTAATAGGAGCAATAGGTAGAAATAACGAATTGGGTAAAAATAATAAACTTATATGGTATATACCAGATGACTTAAAATTTTTTAAAGAAAATACTATAAATCACACTATAGTAATGGGATATAATACATTTATAAGTTTACCTAAACTTCTAGTAGATAGAAAACATATAGTATTAACAAGAAAAGATATATCTTTACCAAATGAGGTTATTAAATATAACAATATAAATGATGTACTAAAATATGCAAAGAGTACTAATGAAGCAATATTTATAATAGGTGGAGCAAGTATTTATAAACAATTCATAAACTATAGTGATAAAATGATATTAACCGAAATAGACAGTGTAGATAAGGATGCAGATGCATACTTTCCAAAATTTAACAAAAATGAATGGAATAAAGAAATATTAAAAGAAGAAAATTATAAAAAATTAAAATATAATCACGTAATTTACAGGAGAAAAAAATGAAAAGAATGAATGTAATAGCCGTGTTTAATAAAGACTTAACAAAAACGTTAATGTGTAAAAGAACAAAAGAACCTTATAAAAATTTATATAATTTTGTAGGTGGAAAAATAGAAAAAGATAATAGCATAGAAGAAGCATACAGAGAATTATATGAAGAAACTAATATATCAGAAAAAGATATAGATATAACACATTTAATGGATATATTTTATTATAAACAAGATATGGAATTAGAAATATATTATGGCATAATAAAAAATAAAGTAAAATTAACAGAAGAAGTAAATAAATTAGAATGGATAGATATGAAAGAAAATTTCTTTGACTATAATAAATTTGCAGGAGAAGGTAATATAGGACACATAATGTTACAAATAAAAAAAAGATATAAATAACAACAAATAATATTTATTCTTTTTTTTAATTATGATAAAATTATTATAATAAAGGTGATAATATGAATAATGTAATACAAGGTAAAAAATTTAGAATAACTATACTAAGTGAAATATTATTAAGATTAGAATATAGTGAAACAGGAGAATTTTTAGACGAAACAACAGAATTCGCTAGAAATAGAGTATTTCCAACTTGTAAATTTAATATACAACAAGATGAAAGATTCTTAGTTATAGAAACTTCATATTATAGATTAGAATATATTAAAGAAAAACCATTTTATGGTACTAAATTTGTACCAGAAGCAAATCTAAAAGTATTATTAAAAGATACAGATAGGTATTGGTATTTTAATCATGTCGAAGCAAGAAATTTTAAAACCATTGGTATATGTTTAGATAACGTAGAAAATATAAAATTATATAATAAAGGATTATATTCAACAGATGGTTTTGTAAGTATAGATGATAGTAACTCTTTAATAATAAAAAATGATATGTTCTATAAAAGAAGTGTAAATGAAATAGACACATACTTATTTATGTATAAAAGAGATTTTGGTAAAGTATTAAGAGACTACTTTATACTAACAAATAAACCAAGTATGATACCAAGATATATGTTAGGTAATATATGGAACAAATCTACTAATTATACTGATTTAAATATAGAAGAATTAATAAATAAATTTAATAAGAATAACATACCATTAAACTTAATAATATTAGGAAATAAATGGCATAATAAAAATGGATTAGAATATGGATTAAATTGGAATAAAGATTTATTTATAGATTATAATAAATTTATTAATAATTTAAAAACTAAAAATATATATTTAGGTGTTACAATTAATCCAATGGAAATAAGTAAAAATGAATCTAACTTTAATGAGTTTAAAACGTTATGTAATATAGATAAAGATGAAAATATAATGTTAAACGTATATGATAAAAACATGATGGATAATTATTTTAAAGTATTTATAAATAATTTAATTAATAGTGGAATAAATACATTTTTAATAGATTATACCAATATAAAAGATTTATATAGTTTAAGAGTATTAAATTATTATCATAGTAAGTATTTTAAAAATAATAATTTAAGATTAAATATATTAAGTAGAAATGGTTTAATTAATAGTCATAATACTAATATATTATATACAGGTAAAACATTAGTTAGTTGGGACTTCTTAAAAAAATTACCAGAATATATAATAAGTGGGAGTAATATAGGTATAAATTTTATAAGTAATGATATAGGTGGTTACTACGGTGGTATAGAAGATGATGAATTATATAGAAGATATATTGAATTAGGTACATTTAGTCCTATATTAAGATTATCTAGTGACAGTAGTGAATATTATAAAAGAGAACCATGGAAATGGGATATAAATACTCTTACTATAGCAAAATACTATTTAAGATTAAGATGTGAATTAATTCCATATACATACACTGAAAGTTATAACTATGTTAATACAGGTATACCATTTATAAGACCAATATATTATAATTATCCAGAAATATATGATGAAATAGAGTATAGAAATGAATACTATTTTGGTAATAATTTATTAGTTTGTCCTATAACAAAACCAAAAGATATAGTAATGAATAGAACTATACAACAACTATTTATACCAGAAGGTATATGGTATGATTTTAAAACTGGTATTAAGTATGTAGGCAATAAAAGATATATATCTTTCTACAAAGATGAAGATTATCCAGTATTTGCAACTCAAGGTAGTATAATTCCACTAGCAATACTGGATGAAGATAATTTAAATAATTCAAATAATCCAAATGGTTTTGTTATACATATATTCCCAGGTAAATCAAATACTTATACTTTATATGAAGATGATGGTATAACTTTAAGTAAAGATAAATATGTTAAAACTATAATAGATTATAATTATATGTTAAATAATTATACTGTAATTATTAGACATGATGTAACTGATAGTACATTAATACCAAATATAAGAAATTATATAATCAAATTTAGAAATACAAGAAAACCTAATGACATAACTATATATTTAGGCGAAGATAAATTAGAAAACTATAAAACATATATTGATGATAATGATTTTGTTATAGAGTTAAATAACGTAAATTCATTCAAACAAATAACAATTAATTCTAAAGGTCAAGATATAGAAATAGAAACAAGTAGATTAATTAATAAAGATATAGATGATATTATAAGTAGTTTAAAAATAAAAACTACACTAAAAAGTAAAGTAAATGAAATAATGTTTAGCGATAAAGAAATTAAACAAAAAAGAATATTAATTAGAAAATTAAAAAGAGATGGTTTACAACCAAAATATATTAATATGTTCTTAAAACTATTAGAATATATTGAAGAAAATGTTTAAAAAATTTACCTACCCGAAAATAGTTAAAAAAACTGCATAATTTTTTTCTTAATCTCAAAATATTTTTAAAAGGTTATGGAACAAAACAAATACATATGTAGTTGAGTAAACTAATACAAAGATACTTGTAATATGGTATCTTTTTTTAGTATAATTATTAAGAGGTTGATAAAATGATAGAATATAATAAAAATAATGATATGAAAGATATAATTATGGATATAATAAGTAATATATTAGTAAATATGATAGTTATAATAATGGCAAGTAAGATATTTAAAAATATATATGTAGAAAGTATTTTATATACATTTGTTGCATCTATGCTATTAATGATATTAAATAAATCAATAAAACCTATATTAAATAGAATTATGTTACCAATAAATATATATACGTTAGGAATAACATATCCATTAGTAAATGTGTTTATATTAAAAATTATAAGTCTAATATTAGGTAAGCATTTTATTATTAGTGGATGGTTAAGTGCATTTTTTATATCTATCTTTATTAGTGTAATGACTAATATTATAGATGCTTTAATTGGTAAAGAAATAAGGAGAGTGTAATAATGAATCCAGTAATGATTAGTATTGGGAATTTCGAAATTAGATGGTATTCAGTATTTATATTAATGGCATTTTTTGTTGCAACATATTTGATAGAAAAAGAAGCAAAAAGATTTGATATAGATAAAAATTATATATTTAATTTATTATTTTGGACATTGATATTTGGTATAATTGGAGCAAGAATTTATTATGTAATGTTTGATTGGGAATATTATAGCAATAATATTGGAGAAATAATAAAAATATGGAATGGCGGACTTGCGATACATGGAGGTATAATAGCAGGATTATTAACAATATTAATTTATACAAAAAAATATAAACAAAGAACTGTAAGATATTTAGATTTTATAGTTGTAGGATTAATTATAGGACAAGCAATAGGAAGATGGGGTAATTTTTTTAATAGTGAAGCACATGGTATAGCAACTAGTTTAGAGCATTTAAAGAAATTACATATTCCAAATTTTATTATAAAAGGCATGAAAATAAATGGAGTATATTATACACCTACATTTCTATATGAATCTATATTTTGTTTAATAGGATTTATAATAATTTGTTTAATAAGAAGAAATAAGTATACTAAAGTTGGAACACCAACTGCGTTATATTTAATTATATATGGAATTATAAGATTCTTTATTGAAAGAAGTAGAACAGATGCTTTAATGTTTTGTGGATTTAAAATTGCTTCAATAGTTTCAGTTATAATGATTATAATAGGAATAATTATGTTAATAATAAATAGTAAGAAAGGAAAATTCGAAGATCTTTATAATGATAGAAGTAATAAAGATATAATCAGATTTTAAGGTGAGTTATGATATATGACGTTATAATTATAGGATTAGGTGCTAGTGGTGTAAGTGCCAGTATTTATGCAAAAAGAATTGGTTTAAATGTATGCGTTATAAATTATGGCATTCCAGGTGGGATTATAAGTACTAGTAGCATAGTAGAAAACTATCCTGGATTTAAAAGTATTAGTGGAAGCGATTTTGCATTTAATTTATTTGAACAATTTAATAATTTAGATGTTCCTTTATTTAATGAAGAAGTTATTAATATAATTGATGGAGATATAAAAGAAGTAAAAACAAAAAATAATATTTATAAAGCAAAAAAATTAATTATATGTAGTGGAAGAAAACCAAGAAGATTAGATGTAGAAAATGAAGATAAATTTTTAGGTAAAGGAATTAGTTATTGTGCTACTTGTGATGGAAATTTATATAAAGATAAAACAGTATGTGTAGTAGGAGGAGGAAATAGTGCTTTAGAAAGTGCATTATATCTTAGTAATTTATGTAAAAAAGTATATATTTTGGTTCGAAAAGATAAATTTATTGGTAATAAAAGTTTAATTGATGAAGTTAATGAGAAAGAAAATATATGTATTAAATTTATGACTAATATAATTAGTGTAGAAGGTAATGATGTTGTTACTGGTGTTAAAACAAATAATGGTGAAATTAAATTAGATGGTATTTTTATAAATATTGGTTATGAACCAAGCGTAAATATTGTTAAAGATTTAAATATTAAATTAGATAAAAATTATATTGTTGTAGATGAACACATGGAAACAAACATAAAAGGAATATATGCTGCGGGAGATATTATTAAAAAAGATTTATATCAACTTGTAACTGCGGTTAGTGAAGGAGCTATTGCTGCTACAAATGTTTACAAAAGCATCAGAAAATGATGCTTTTTTCATATTATTTTTTACTTTATATTCATATTATATAAATAGGAGGTATTATAAAAAATGAATGACGCAATAAATAATCATAGATGTAGTCCTTATTGTGGTAACGTCCCAATAGGTCCAACAGGTCCAACAGGCCCTCGAGGATTAACTGGCCCAACTGGACCTCAAGGCCCAACAGGCCCACAAGGTCCGAGTGGTAATATCGGTCCAACAGGTCCACAAGGAATACAAGGTATTCAAGGTGTTCAAGGTGAAATAGGTCCAACAGGTCCACAAGGAGCACAAGGAATACAAGGCCAACAAGGCCTACAAGGCCCAACAGGACCAACAGGTCCACAAGGTATTCAAGGAATAACTGGAGCACAAGGTTCAACTGGTGCAACAGGTCCACAAGGACTTCAAGGTTTACAAGGACCTCAAGGTTTAACTGGAGCTACAGGCCCACAAGGATTACAAGGTTTGCAGGGTATCCAAGGAGTAACTGGCCCAACTGGCCCAACTGGTCCGACAGGACCAACGGGCCCATCAGGTGCACAAGGACTTCAAGGTGAAACTGGTCCGACAGGACCAACAGGACCAACAGGTGCACAAGGACTTCAAGGTGAAACTGGTCCAACAGGCCCAACAGGACCAACAGGTCCAACAGGTCCACAAGGAATACAAGGTATTCAAGGTGTTCAAGGTGAAATTGGACCAACAGGACCAGCGGGATCAGAATCTGTTAGGTCTGCTTACGTAGTAACATACAATGATGGAACTAGCGCTGATGGAATACCAGTTGCTTCCTCTGAAAGATTGCCCCTAGATAGAATGGAATTAGACCCAACTAGTCTAGTTACAATTAATACAGACGATGAAACAATTAAATTTAATCAAATAGGACATTATAAAATAGAATTTACTGTCTCTGCATATCCATCAGTAAACGGAGTAGACTTTGACCCTACAACAGACATAGTTTCTGTTGGGTTAAGACAAAATAATACTGACAACATATATGTTGGAGTAGGTGAATGGGTTTATAACGGTGAACCAGTAGAATTACATGCACACGGAATTGTTGCAGTAACAGATACAAATACATTGTATGAACTTGCTAACTTAGGAAATAGTACAATATATTTAAGTACACCAGATATAAGAGATTTATCTACAAAATCATATTTTGCAAATCCATTAGTAACATTAGTTGTAACTTATTTAGGAAAATAATCAAGGAAAATCCTTGATTATTTCATGTGATTTTGCGTATAAGCTTACTTGATGTAAATACTAACGCAATATTAAGTTTTACCAAAATAAATTAGAGTAGAAAAAATCTATTCTTTTTTAATACTAATTAATTATATTGTTTTATATTACAAACATATTTTATAATAAAGGAAAGTGATATTATGCAAATAATAAACAATAATACAGTTGTAGTAAATAACAGTGAAGAATTAAAACAGGTATTAAGTGAAACAAATGACTATAATTATGTGTTTTTTGGTAGTGATATAACACTTACTAGTGGATTTACAATTAATTCTAATAAAACAGAAATAGTAATTGATGGAACATATAATAATAACAAATATACATATACAAACAATTTAACAGAATCAACTGATGTTATAAATGCTAATAAACAAAATAAAAAAATAGTATTAAAAAACATGAATATAATTAGTTCTCATACTTATGGAGTAATATACGTTCCATCTCATCCAAATTATAATGACTTAGTAGTTGAATATAATAATGTTAATTTTAGTGGAGTAGAACTTTCTTGTAATTATTACGGTACAACTAAAATAAATGATTCTATGATATCTGGTGTCGATACAAATAATGTTACGGTAAAAAAAATTTGTGATTCAAATAGAATTATAATAGGGGGAAACACAACAATTACGAGTAATTCAACTGTTGATCCTGTATTCTTCTTTAATGATGTTATACCTTCCTATATAAAAATAGTTCCTAACAGCAATGTTAATATTACAACTAATGAAGAACTTATGAATGGTACTAATAAATTAGATTTAATAGTAGGTCATGGTGCAGAATTTCTATTAACAACAGGAAATGGTTTTTCAATAACAACAACTCATGGAGCAAGAAATGTATTAATAGAAGAAATGGCAAATTTTACTTTTATAGAAAAGAGTCATCAAAGAATACCAATGTGGAGTATATTTGGTAATCTTACAGTAAAAGAAGGAGCTAGTTTTTCAGTAATTAATACATATATGAATACCCCAACTGATAATTATAATATTTATTTTAAAGGTAGTGATCAAAAAATAATATTTGATAATCCTAAATATATAAATATTTATACAAAAAATGCTAATGTAATGTATACAAATAATCCAGTTAATTTTTCTTTTAAATTTAGTAGAATAAACATGTGGATTTACGCTTTAGATTATTTAGAAGCTTGTACACTAAATGATACACCAGCTTTTTATTGGTATAAAGAGAAAAATCCTGTAGAAATAACTGGCACATTTGATAAGAATACTACAACAATTACATCCCATAATTTTACAGAAAATGAATTAAATTCACTTACAGATATAAATAGTTTTTCATTTCAAAATATAAAAATATTAACAATAGGAATGTTAAAAATTAATATTCACCCGATAAATAGTTCAAATAATACTATATCTGGTCATACAATACCTTACTCAGATACTTTAATAGAATATGATACTAAAAGACTAACAACAAAAGCAAATGAAGAAGGATTATTTGAAGTAGATATTGATTCAGTAATTTCAGATAATACGAGAGTAAAAATAACATCTTGTTTAAACGGATGTTATACAGAAAGAAAAGTAAATACACCTTTTGATGGAGAATTAACACTTTTAAGAACAACAGAAAATATTGTGTTCAATAAAACACCTACATCAAATAAACCTATAATATTAAATAAGAAAAAAAAGACAGAAATAATAGTTGTAGATAGTAGAATAAATAGAACTAAATGGAAATTGTATATTAACTACATAAATCCAATGATAAGTAATGATAAAGTATTAATTGATTCATTAAAATTTAAAAAATTTGATAATGAATTACTTAAATTAACAACTAATAAGCAGTTAATCTATGAATCTAATATTAATAATGGAAATGTTGAAGTTAGTACCATTACATTTTCTACTGATAAAGGATTAATTCTTATTCCTAGTAGAGATTTACTTATAGATGAGGATTATTGTACTTTAATTATTTGGAGTATAGAGGAATAAGCCTTTGCAAAAAAATAAATAATTCATACACTATATTGTAATGGGGTGAATTATGAATAAAGATTGTATATATATAAGATTATGTAGCACTAATAATATGGTTTTAAGTAATTTAAAAATTATATTAAAAGATAAATGTAATAAGATTGTTTATGAAGGTTTAACAGATATGTTTGGTAAAATAGAATTGCCTGTTTGTCATAATGAAATATATAAAATAATTATATATTGTAATTTATCAATTATTTTAGTTCCAATAATTGCAAAGAAAAATAGAAATTACTGTATAAATATCAGTGGTAATAATATTAAAAAACATCTTATTACAATATTATTAGAGGATAAGAATTATCCTAATTTAAAAATAGAAAGGGGAAAAATAATATTATGGCAAGACACACAATTCCAATAACAAATGGTAAAGGAAGTATTGAACTTGTTACAGGTACATATAATGTAACTGCTGTAGCAGGTGGTTATGATTCTTCTACATTAACACCAACAAGTGTTAATATAGTTGATGGTGTAGAAACTTATGCTTTTACAATAAGTGCTAAAGGAACTTTAACACTTCATGTAACAGATACAGGTGATGCTAGTACCGGAGTGGATATTTTTGGTGCTAAATTTATTAGAACTGATAGTACAGGAACAATTTTAGGAACAGAAATAACAACTGATCAAGATGGTAATGCTGTATTTAATAATGTTCCGTTTGCAGCCTCTGATAGCAATCCAATATATTATAAACAAATATCAAGCGATGGTGGTCATACTTTTGATGACGGTGTAAAATCTATAACTATGACTGAAGAAACACAAACGATAGAAATAATAAATCCAACGGCACCAGAAAGGAACTTTACATTAATGGATGAAAGTTTCGCAAATATACCGATTATGGATGGTCAAATAATAATAGATAATAATTAATAAAGAAGCAAAATATTTGTTTCTTTTGTTTTGAATTTTAAGTATTGATACGAATAAATATTCACTACACACTATTTTTAGATAGTAGTATGAGTAATTTATAAAATAATATATTAAAAGAACTAGATAAACATTATATAAATGGAAAAGTAATAGGAGTAATAATGAACTAATCAAATAGTAATGATATAAAAAATAAATTTTTAAATTATCTAATAGAAAATAAATGTAGTTTTAGATAAAGGTGATAGGGTTCTTTATTAAAAAAAATTCTACTATGAATTATGTTAATATAGGTTTGTATGATAGAAAAATATTGTATCGGATACGTTGTAGATATATAAATAAGTGTATTGCTCTATTTTTATGAAATAATAATATAAAATATGCAAAAAGTCACTTTATATAATTGTAATATAAAATTAAATGATGGTTACTTTTAGAACTTATTATAGATCCAACGTTCTATAGTTTTTGAAAGAAAACCTACTGAAACAAATATAATGAATAGAAAACTAAGAAATATAAAAGAAGATATTGTAGATAAATCTATATTAATTAAAGATTATAATAGGGGTTAATGATATTTGTTGCTAGTTTTGTACATATTAGTTATTTATTTTATATCATTTTTCTAGTATGAGTTGGTAAAAATATATAGAAGATTTTTTGAATAATTAATTTGATATGATAAAGACCTCTTTTTTGAAGAGGTCTTCATCATTTATTTTCTTTCTTAATAAGTTTAGCATGAACTACCATTTTATCATCATTATTATAACAAGTTGATAAAGTAAGTATTTTATCATTAGATGTAATACTTGTATTAAAGTTATGATTACTTCTATTTTTAATCATATCTAAAAAGTTTTGATATTCTAAATCATTATTGAAATCTATTTGTAAATAGTCGCTAGTTGTAGGAATACGATATATACTAAATATTTGCCATAAACTATTTTCAGTTTCTGTAGACAATTTAATAATGTAGTTATTAGTATTAGAAAGCCAACTATTTTTTAAAGTATCTTTTAAAGTACCAAACATTGTTTTATTTGATCTACCATGAGCATAAATAATAGTATTTTTATTATTAGTACTATTATTTCTATAATCTAAAAACACCCATCCTCCTCCATTATACGACTTATTAAAACTGTGTGTAAGATAATAATCGTTATCTTTACTTTGAACAAATGGATAATTTATATTTGTTCCATTAACTTTTATCCAACCAATAACATCTGGATTAGTCTTTTTTAAATCTGTAAAATTTACATTTATCATATTCATATTTATATAATCCCAATAAGGGTTTTCTTTTGATATTTTTTCTGATGGTTTTATTATTTTGGTATTTTCATTATTTTTTATTTCTTCAATATATGTAGTATTTTGAATATTATTTATTTCTTTATCCATTTTGTTTGAATCCAATTTCCACTTTATTACATTATAACCAGATATAATTAACAATATGATAAATAATAAAAATATAGAAATTATTATTATATTTTTCCATTTAACTTTTATTTTATTCTTCATTTCTTTATTCCTTTACAATCGGATTAAAATTTTCAATAGCTTCAACTAATTTTGGATGTCTTATTACGAAGTGAATAGTTGGATTAGAATTTTTAGATAAAACTACATAATTATTTTTTAATATTGTAACTGTTATATTTTTAAATGTTCTGTAATTTTCATAATTAATATGATAATTGCTATGTTTTTTTGCAAAATTATTTGTTTGTTTTAAATGTTCTATATATTCCTTATAGGTATAAGTAATTGTTTTATCTAAAAACAAATTGTTTAATGAAAGTGATGGAGTTTCCTCCTTAAATTCATCTTCTTTTATTTTATAAATATAATCTTCTAAACTATTATTTTCAATAATGGATTTTATATTGTTAAATTTATCTTGCTTATATTTAAGAATTTTATTAATATTAGAATTTGTTAGTTTATTTCTTTTTAATATTTTAATTAACAGTTCATCATTTATTGTAAATAAGGGTAGAGAAGAAAGAAATCTTTTTCTATCACTTATTATTTTTTCATCATTTTTTATAAATAATTCAAATTCATTTATTTTATCTTCTTTATATATTTCCATAAGAGGTTTTGCTTTTTTTAAAATTAAATCAGTTTTCTCCTTGTAATATTCTAATTCTTTTTTATTAGTTATTAAATAATACATTCCTTTATTATGATGTCCTTTAATACATTCTCCACTTAGTGCTACAACTTCTGAAAAATAATCAAGATTGTTATATATGTTTGTTTTATTATCTTTAAAATAGTATGGTGATATTTGTCCTGTCATATAGATTGGTATCCAGCTTTCAAGTCCTAACATCATTTCGTTGAATGGTCTATCAAGATTGTGAATGATATTCAAATGATGTCCTTTTTTTAAACACAAGGCTATAGCGAACATCCATTTTTTACCAAATTCAATATCTTTTGCCATATCTTCCATAGGCATATTGTTATACATAAATATATCTTCTTTTGATTTAGATAAAACAGTTGCTTTAAAGAAATTTAATTCTCCTTCTTTCATTTCTTCTAAACCGTAGTAGCGTTTACTCTTTGGTCTATAAAATGGAATTGATGGTACTTTTAATTCATCAAATTTTATAGCCTTTATATAATCATCTAAATTAAATGAATCTAAATGATGAAGAAACTCTGCTATTTGACTTTTTGTATGAGTTGTTTCATTTATTAACCAATAGAATAAAGTATTTATGAATTTTGTTTCTACTAATTCTTTTTTATCACAACCGATGATAGTAGATAAAGTACTTATGTCTTCTGGTCTATTATATTTTAAAAAAATATAAGAACAGATTTTATTTGCAAATTCAATTGGATTTGATGGTTTGGCTTTGCCATATCTAATTCTTGAAATGTGTGATGCATCAAAAACTATATATTTTGCCATCTTATTAGTATTTATTTTTAATAATGTGATTAATGTATTTAAATTATTGCTAAGTGTTTCATAGTTAAAATCATTATTTATTATAGTTGCATTAAAATCATTTAATATTTTATCATAAGTTAAATTTTTATTATTATCTTGTGAAATTTTATATATTGCCGTTGTTAATTTATTTATTTGTTCACTATTCTTTAGTGGTGTTCTTTCACCATTTCTATATCTACTTATAACTGATTCTGATAGACCTGATTCATTTGATATTTTTTTAGAAGAACAATTTAATTCTTTTAAATATTTATTTAAAACATCTTTAAATTTCATAATACACCATTCCTTTGAAAATATTATACAACATCTATTTAATAATAAAAATAACTTTCCATCAAAAACATTGCCTTTGCGGGAAAGAGTGTTGTTATTTTAAAAACATAAAATTATAATATTGTATAGGAGAGGAGAGATGTTTTATTTTAAAAATTGGGAAATTAAATATTCCAAAAAAGGAAACGATTATAATTGCTGTAGTTGCACTTTTACTTCTTCTATATCCAGTTTTTACAAAAAATCATAAAAATATTGGAAAGAAAATATTTGATAATTCAGATAAAAACATAAAAATTGTTAAATCAGAAGCAAGTCAGATAGAATTTGAAGATTTTAGTAATGGTGATATTACTCTTAAAAAGCCAAAGGGATGGAAAGTCATTACAGCAGGAAGTAAAGACCAATATGCAATTAGAGTATATGATCCTAAAAATTCTATGTATCAAGTATTTTTGAATTTAAAGACTTCAGGATATACTAAATCTGCAGATAGTAAGAAATATTGGCAAAATTCTATGCCAAACAGTCCTATGG
>OIYG01000752.1_pt1 | contig 28782 bp, 26 predicted proteins | sample 1587861 | NCBI WGS metagenome assembly OIYG01 (sample SAMN03283272) | human gut metagenome | biome: human-associated habitat; material: feces | host: Homo sapiens | place: Peru | collected 2012 | reverse complement strand
GCATTTTGGCAACGCAGATGCCGTGCCGCAGCCGCCGGAGCGGTGCTTAAGCCGTCAGGCGGGAATTGTGCGGTATTGCCTTTGGAAAAAAGTTGTCCAAGACTTGATATCGGGCGGCTTACATTGTTTATGGGGTAGAGTGAACCCGCTCCGGCGTACGCCGCAGCTGGTTGCGATATTCGGACGGCGTAATGCCGTATAAACTGCGGAAAGTTTTCAAAAAACTGGTGTAATTGGTAAAACCGCTGGCGTTGCAGGCATCCAGCACGCTGGCGCCGGCTGCAATGGCACGGCGGCAATGCTGCATGCGCAGGTTGGTCAAATAGCCGTGTACACTTTCCATCGTGTAGGTTTTGAACGCGCGGGACAAATGCTCCCGGCTGGTGTAGGTATATTTGGCAAGGCTGCCAACGGTTAGGTTCGGGTCGGCATAATTGGCCTGCAAAAAAGCAACGGCCTTGGCAACCAGGGCACTTGTAGCGCTGGGCGGTGCCGTGCGGCGCTCGGCCACAATCTGGTCCATCAGCAGCAAAAGCTCCACCAGCTCGCACCGCTGCACCATGTGCTGGGTGCTGCCGTGTAAGTAAGCGGTCTGGGCCATCCGCTCAAATAAGCCGCGTAGATCCCATGCGGTGACGGCGTCTGCATCCAGGATCACCAGCTGCCCCAGCCAGGTGGGGGCAACCAGCCCGCTGGCCAGCAGGGCTTCCTGCCATAGCTCGGCGCTGATCTGGGCAATCAGACGTTCAGAAATCTTATCCGTGATATTGAACATGCCCGCATGATAGCACCGGGCGGGGAAGATGATCATTTCCCCCAGGTTTATATCATAAATGTTGCCATCCACAGAATAGCGCACGTTGCTGCCCACCAGGGGCAGTACAAGCTCATAATACGGGTGAGAGTGTACAACAGACTGGCTGTCCTGCTCGTTGGTATACCAACCCACGGCAATCTGACCACTTTCCAGCTCCATGCTGGCGCGTTCCTGCGTCAAAAACTGGTCCTTGATATGCGGTACTTTCTGGACGAACATGGTGGGCCCTCCTTTTTTGACTTTGCGGCGCGGATTTCTGGGGAACGTTTGTAGTCCGGTCCGGGATGTTGGGCATAGCAAATAACAAAATAGGACAAAAATGGCGGTAGTGGCCAATTTTTATATGGCATCTGACTTTATTATAGCATAGAGTGCAGCAAGATGGTATTGGCATACACCAAAAACTATCGATTTCTGGCAAAAAAATCTGATTCTTGGGTGCAGCTTGCGTCAAAAGAAAGAGAATGAGAAGGGGAAAAATAAGCAACGTTATCTAGGATATATTATTTTTTACGTATTGAATCTGCATGGACAATATGTTAGAATAATTTTAATTAGAATGTTGTACTATAGGTGTACTCTATACAGGAGGTTTTGCTCAGAAATATAAATGTAGTATGAAAAAATAGTGGATAAAAAGTAATGAGAAACAAAATGTTACAAAATTCAAACTTTTATTTTTGCGTACCTATATGACACAATACAACATACCAATATAACGGAGAGAGGCCTTTTGATAAAATTTTGTATACTAAGAATTCTGTAAGGTCAATAAAATACGGATGCCTCTCAAAATATACCGTTGCATAACAAAATGATTTATAACACTTGTGCTGCAAATTGAAGGCTGCACAAGATAGATCAAAAGAGGAAAGGAAGAATTAAGGATGTTTGTAGGAACATGGTGGTCACTGATGCCGCCCATTGTGGCGATTGCGCTGGCACTGCTGACCAAAGAAGTGTATTTGTCATTGTTTGCGGGGTGTGCCCTTGGCGCACTGTTGGCAGCAGAATTCCACCCGTGGATTGCGTTTGATACGCTGTTTAACACAATGATCGATAGTGTGGATTTTTCCATTCTGATGTTCATGATCCTTTTGGGCATGATCGTTATGCTCATGCAGGAATCCGGCGGCACCCGCGCTTACGGTGAGTGGGCCTCCAGCCACCTGAAAAGCAAGCGCTCCGCTTTGGTAACGACCTCTCTGCTCGGTGCGCTGATTTTTGTGGATGACTACTTCAACTGCCTGACGGTTGGCTCTGTCATGCGCCCTGTTACAGATAAGTACAAGGTTTCCCGCGCCAAGCTGGCGTATATCATTGATGCAACCGCCGCGCCGGTCTGCATCATTGCGCCGATTTCTTCCTGGGCGGCAGCCGTCAACTCTTACGTTCCGGCGGGCAGCTCCATGTCCGGTTTTGAGATGTTCGTTAAAACCATTCCGTTCAACCTCTATGCAATTTTAACCCTGTATATGGTGTTCTTCACCTCCATTGTAGGCTTCGATTTCGGCCTGATGAAAAAGCATGAAGAGAACGCGGCCAAAGGTGATCTGTTCACCTCCGGCGGGGAAGAGTTCCAGAACCAGGAAACAAAAGACCCGACCGAGGGCGGCAAATACGCCAAGGGCAAGGTCATTGATCTGATTGCGCCCATGGTCGTCATGATTGCAACGGCAATCGCAACTATGATCTGGACCGGCCACCTGAACGGCGGCCAGAATCTGGTGGAGGACTTTGCCAACTGTTCTTCTTCGGAATCGTTGGTGTTTGCCGGTTTGGTCACGGTGGGATTCCTGCTGCTTCTGTATCTGCCGCGCCGTGTCATCGGCTTCAAGGATTTTATGAATTCCGTTCCCGAAGGTGGCAAGCTTATGATGCCCGCCATCCTGATTTTAGTGCTGGCCTGGACTCTGAAAGGTATGACGGACGCCCTGGGTATCGGTACCTTTGTACGTTCGGCCATCAATCTGAATTCCAGCCTGATGAACTTTGTGCCGCTGATCATCTTCTGCATTGCAATTTTTATTGCCTTTTCTTCCGGCACCAGCTGGGGCACCTTTGCTATTTTTGTGCCCATCGTGGTCAACATGTTTGCTGAACTGGATCCGACCATGATGATCATCTCTGTAGCGGCTGTCCTGGCTGGTGCTGTCTGCGGTGACCATATTTCGCCTATTTCTGATACTACCATCATGTCCAGCTCCGGTGCCCAGTCCAACCATATCAACCATGTGCAAACCCAGATGCAGTACGCCTTTGTGGTCATTGCCGTGTGTGGTGTTGGCTACCTGATCGCCGGCTTTACCGAAAACTGGTGGCTGACCCTGCTTTGCTCGCTGGTGATTTTGACCGGAGTGCTGTTGGAGATAAGGAAGAGGGAACTGTGCGGCCGATAAACCATACTGACGTATCCATGCAGAAGGTCCGGCCTTTTTCTGCTGGATACCAAAACTTTTTGGCAAGCGTGTAGTCAACACTATCCACGGGGAGTGTGAAATAATACGCGGCTGTCATAATAGGGACAAGGGTACGGCAGAGAATGAAAGGCTCCGCGACCCGAAGTTCATATTTTCTTACCCGAAGAATGAACGACTGATCTTTCTGAGCGGCAGCAATGGCGCACAGAAAGAAATCTCGACCATGAGGGTGGGGTGACAGCCAGCGGACAGGTGTACGAACCTATCCGCTATTTGTGTTGGCTGAAATATAGATGAAGAAATTGAGTGGGATTGTGGGAAAGATTTATGAGTAAGAAACTTGCGATTGCGATGTTCGGACAGAAGCGATTATCGAGAGAAGGCGGAGTAGAGATCGTTGTCAAAGAGCTCTGCACCCGAATGGCACAGAATGGCTGTGACGTGACCTGCTACAACAGAGCAGGCCATCATGTGAGTGGTGCAGAATATGACGATGCTGGTAAAACGGAGTACGAGGGAATCCGTCAGAAGTCTGTTCCGACCATTGAACGGCGAGGGGCTAGAGATATAATAGGGTCAACCAAGAAAACCTACGATAACTAAATGGTTTTGACGGCTTGAGTTGTCCTTCAAAAGTTTTATTTGTTGAAAAGACTGCAAGAAGCGGGAAATCCTGGGGTTATATGTAGACGGTTTTTGGAAGCTCTGTTTTGACCCACAAAAGGAGCAGCAAATAAAGATTGAAGGAGAGTTCAAGCCTACGGTGGATTGCCTTTGTGCGACCCACCGTGGGTTTGTTGCTGTTTATATTGAAAAAGTGAGGAGTGCAGAATGTACATGAATGACGGAAATAAAACGAAAATCAATCTGAGAAACAAGAGCGTTTTCATCACGGGTGTAGCTGGTTTTATCGGCTCTAACCTTGCAAAGAGACTGCTCTCTACCGTAGAGGGTGTCAAGGTCGTGGGTCTGGATAACATGAACCACTACTATGACGTGCGTCTGAAGGAAGCTCGTTTGAACGAACTGGAGCAGTTTGAAAATTTCAGTTTCGTAAAAGGCAATCTGGCAGACAAGGCTGTGATCGAATCTATCTTTGAGCAGTATAAGCCGGAAATCGTAGTGAACCTCGGTGCGCAGGCGGGTGTCCGCTATTCCATTACGAACCCTGATGCCTATGTGGAAGCAAACTTGATTGGCTTCTATAACATTCTGGAAGCCTGCCGCCATTCTTATGATGAGGGACATACCCCGGTAGAGCATCTGGTTTATGCGTCCAGTTCTTCCGTGTATGGCAGCAATAAAAAAGTGCCTTACAGCACGGACGACAAGGTGGATAACCCGGTATCGCTGTATGCAGCCACTAAGAAATCCAATGAGTTGATGGCCCATGCCTATTCTAAACTGTATAACATTCCGTCTACTGGTCTGCGTTTCTTCACGGTATATGGCCCTGCTGGTCGCCCGGATATGGCGTACTTCGGCTTTACCAACAAGTTGCTGAAAGGCGAAACGATTCAAATTTTCAACTACGGAAACTGCAAGCGCGACTTTACTTATGTGGACGATATTGTTGAAGGCGTTGTCCGTGTAATGCAGGGTGCGCCGGAGCGCAAGAACGGTGAAGATGGTCTGCCTGTTCCTCCGTATGCAGTTTATAACATTGGTAATCAGAACCCGGAAAATCTGCTGGATTTCGTACAGATTTTGCAGGAAGAACTGATCCGTGCTGGTGTCCTGCCGAAAGATTACGACTTTGAAGCACACAAGAAACTGGTTCCGATGCAGCCGGGTGATGTACCTGTGACCTATGCGGACACGAGCGCACTGGAGCGTGACTTCGGATATAAACCTTCTACCAGTTTGCGCGAGGGTCTGCGGAAGTTCGCTGAGTGGTACGCAAAGTTTTACAAATAAACAAGAAGAATAGGAAAACGAATCCATGAAGTGTGTTGAGGTTTACAAGGAATTATACCATCAGGAGCCGTTTGATGTGGCGTTCTGCCCATACCGTATCAGTCCGCTTGGAGCGCATATCGACCATCAGTACGGAAAAATCAACGGTCTGGCAATCGACAAGGGCATTCATATGGCCTACCACCCGAAACAGAACGGTGTTGTGGAATTGCAGTCATTGAATTTTCCGAAGCGCGCTCAGTTCTTTGTAAGCGCAGTGCCGGATGAAAAGCAGGGTGACTGGGCTGATCATCTGCGTGGCGCTGCAAAGATGCTTGAGGAAAAGTACCGCCTGAAGGTTGGACTGTCTGGCATCATTGAGGGAAGTCTGCCGATTGGTGGTTTGTCTTCATCAGCATCGGTCATCATCTGCTTCTTGTCGGCACTGTGCAAGGTTAACGGTATCCACCTCGAACCGATGGAGATGATTCTCACGGCAAAGGCCGCGGAAAATCAGTATGTTGGCGTTTCTTGCGGCAAGCTCGACCAGAGTTGCGAGGTGCTTTCCAAGAAGAATCATCTGCTGTATCTCGACACGAAGGATGACAGCTATGAACTGATTCCGACCAGCGAGAAGATGAAACCTTACAAGGTGGCAATTTTCTTCTCTGGTCTGGAGCGTTCCTTGAAAAATTCTAAGTACAATCTGCGGCAGGACGAGTGCAAAGCTGCAGCTTATGCGCTGATGGGCTATGCGGGGATGGACTATGACACTTTTGCAAACACCCGGCTGCGGGATGTGCCGTTTGAGGTGTTTGAGAGTTATAAGGACAGATTACCCGAACTGTGGCGTAGGAGAGCAGAACACTACTACAGCGAGTTTGCTCGTGCCGAAAAGGGCGCAGAACTGTGGCGCAAAGGTGATTTGGAAGGTTACGGTCAGCTTGTTTTCGAGAGTGGTAAATCCTCCATTTACAGCTACGAGTGCGGTTGCGATGAACTGAAAAAGCTGTATGAAATCATGACTGATACGGATGGAATCTACGGTGGCCGTTTCTCCGGCGCGGGCTTTAAGGGTTGCTGCATGGCACTGATCGACCCAGACAAGGCCGAAGATATTGAAGCTAAAGTGGGTTCTGAGTATCTGAAAGCATTCCCGACACTGGATGGTAAATACAGTTTCCACCTGTGTGAGAGTGCCGATGGTGTGGAGTTGTAAGAGGGGAGTACATAGATGAAATGTTTGATTTTAGCAGCTGGTTATGCCACACGGCTTTATCCGCTGACTGAGAATTTTCCGAAGCCACTTCTGAAAGTGGGCGAGAAATCCATCCTTGATTGGCTGGTGGATGATTTGGTGGACACCACCGATATTGATGAGTTTGTGGTGATTTCCAACCATAAGTTCGCACAGCATTTTGAGGACTGGAAGAACGAAAAGGTAAGAACTCGCCCTTATGAGCTCACCGTGATCGACGATGGCACAAGCACCAATGAAACTCGTCTGGGGGCAGTCAAAGATATACAGTTGGCAGTCGAGGAGCTGAATCTGACGGATGATCTGTTGGTCATGGCCGGTGACAATGTGCTGGATTTCAGCCTTTCTAAGTTCGTGGAGTTCGCTAAGGGAAAAGGCACTTCCTGCGTGATGTGCCATGAAGAAAACGAACTGAAAAAGCAGCAGAAAACAGCGATTATCACGCTGAACGAGAATGACTTGATTACCAGTTATGAAGAAAAGCCAAAAGAGCCGAAAGGTAATCTGGCTGTGCCGCCGTTCTACTGCTACCGTGCCTGTGATGTGAAGCGTATTCAAGAGGCACTGGACAATGGCTGCGGTTATGACGCACCAGGTAGTTTTGCCGCATGGCTGAGCAAGCAGACCCCGATGCACGCTTACGTTATGCCGGGCAAACGGTATGACATTGGCGATATTAACAGCTATGAGTATGTAAAGAGTGTGTTCTCAAGATAAGTATACAAGGGAGAAAGTAATAATGAAGGAGTTTAAAGATTTGAAAATTGCCGTGGCCGGTACGGGATATGTTGGGCTTTCGCTGGCAGTGTTGCTGGCACAGCACCATCAGGTAACGGCCGTGGACATTGTGCCGGAAAAGGTGGAACTTATCAATAATAAAAAATCCCCGATTCAGGATGACTATATTGAAAAATATCTGTCAGAGAGAGAATTGAACTTAACTGCAACGCTGGACGCAAAGGAAGCATATTCTGACGCCGATTTTGTTGTGATTGCAGCTCCGACGAATTATGACAGCAAGAAGAATTTCTTTGATACTTCTGCGGTGGAAGCGGTTATCAAACTGGTAATTGAGTATAACCCGGAAGCAATCATGGTAATCAAGTCTACAATTCCTGTTGGCTTCACCGCAAGCGTCCGTGAAAAATATCACTGCGACAATATTATCTTTAGCCCGGAGTTCCTGCGTGAGAGTAAGGCATTGTATGACAACCTGTATCCGAGCCGTATTATTGTCGGCACGGATGTAGAGAACGCTCGTCTGGTAAAAGCTGCACACACTTTTGCTGAATTGCTTCAGGAAGGTGCAATCAAGGAAAACATTGACACGCTGTTTATGGGCTTTACCGAGGCAGAAGCAGTTAAATTGTTTGCTAATACCTATCTGGCTCTGCGTGTTAGTTACTTCAATGAACTGGATACCTATGCTGAAATGAAGGGCCTGAATACCCAGCAGATTATCAACGGTGTCTGCCTTGATCCGCGTATCGGTACTCATTACAACAATCCTAGCTTCGGCTACGGCGGGTACTGCCTGCCCAAGGATACTAAACAGCTGCTCGCAAATTATGCTGATGTACCGGAAAATTTGATTGAAGCAATCGTTGAATCGAACCGCACTCGTAAAGATTTTATTGCGGATCGTGTGCTTGAAATTGCTGGTGCTTATGAAGCAAATGATAGCTGGGATGAGAGCAAAGAAAAAGAAGTTGTAGTTGGCGTTTACCGTTTGACGATGAAGAGCAACAGTGATAACTTCCGTCAGAGTTCTATTCAGGGTGTTATGAAACGCATCAAAGCTAAAGGCGCAACGGTTATCATCTATGAGCCGACGTTGAAAAACGGTGAAAAGTTCTTTGGCAGTGTTGTGGTCAATGACTTGGACGAGTTCAAGAAGCGTAGCCAGGCCATTATCGCAAATAGATACGATAAGTGTCTTGATGATGTAAAAGATAAGGTGTACACGAGAGATTTGTTTGGAAGAGACTAAAATATAGATAGGGGTAGGAAGAATGCAGAGGGAAAGCAAAGTGCAGCATGTATTTCTGGTAGGAGCCAAAAGTTTGGGTGCATATGGTGGATATGAAACCTTCGTATATAAACTCACAGAGTATCACCAGAATAAAAAAAACATTAAATATCATGTTGCTTGTAAAGCCAATGGCGATGGCTGCATGGATGAGAACAAGTTTGAAGGAGTAACAAAGATTAACAACCACGAATTTGAACTCCACAATGCCCGGTGCTTCAAAATTGATGTTCCTCAGATTGGGCCTGCACAGGCAATTTATTATGATGTTGTTGCACTAAAAACTTGCTGCGAATATATTAAGAAAAATCATATTCCTCACCCGATTGTCTACATTATGGCATGTCGTATCGGACCTTTTGCCGGTCACTTTTACAAAGAAATCCATAAGTTGGGTGGTACTGTGTACCTGAATCCAGATGGACACGAGTGGATGAGGGCTCGATGGTCTGCCCCGATTCGTAAGTATTGGAAGATTTCTGAGCAGATGATGGTAAAATATTGCGATCTTGCTATCTGTGACTCTGTAAATATCGAAAAGTATATTCATGAGTGCTATGACGGCAAAGGCATCAAGGGCGGAAATCCTAAGACCACGTTTATTGCGTATGGCGCAGATTTGACCCTCAGCAAACTATCGGATGACGATGAAAAGCTGGTGAACTGGTATAAAGAAAAAGGGCTGACGAAAAAGGACTACTACCTTGTTGTTGGTCGTTTTGTACCAGAGAACTCTTTTGAAGTTATGATTCGGGAGTTTATGAAGAGTAAAAGCAAGAAAAATTTTGCCATTATCACAAATGTTAATGATAAATTCTTGAATGAACTGGAAGAAAAATTGCATTTCAAGAGTGACAGAAGAATCAAATTTGTCGGTACCGTTTACGATCAGGAACTGTTGAAGAAAATTCGAGAGAATGCTTATGCGTATTTCCACGGCCACACGGTCGGTGGTACAAATCCATCGCTGATTGAGGCTCTCGGAAGTACCGATTTAAACTTACTGGTTGATGTTGGTTTCAATAAAGAAGTGGCAGAGGATTGTGCGCTCTATTGGAGCCGTAAACCAGGCAGTCTTGCGAAGCTAATTGATAAGGCTGACCTAATGAGTACTGATGAAATAACAGAGATGGGGCGAAGAGCTAAGAAGCGTGTTGCTAAAGAATACACTTGGGAAAAAATATGTAAAGAGTATGAAAACGTATTTGTGAATCGGGAGAATTAAAATGAGGGTTATCATTGCAAACTATCGCTATTTCATTGCAGGCGGTCCGGAAAAATATATGTTTAAATTTATGGAATCTGCAAAAAAAATGGGAATCGATGTGATACCCTTCTCTGTGAATAATCCTCAAAATGAATATACGCCTTACAGCAAATATTTTGCAAAGCCAAGGTCTAACCAACTAATGTATGCAGACACTCAAAAGTCTGTCGAGAATTTAATTGGTCTTGTAAGAGCGACAGTCTGGAACTATGATGCAGAAAGGAAGCTAAGAAAGTTAATTAAAGACACAAGCCCTGATGCAGTTTATATTCTACACGAGGTCAATCATCTTTCCCCTTCTATCATTCGTGCGGCTAAAAAGGAGGGTATACGAGTTGTACATCGCATTTCTGACTTTTTCATGTTCTGCCCCAAATATGATTTTCTTTGCCAAAATGAGATCTGTGAAGAATGCCTACATGGAAACTATAGAAAAGCAATAAAAAATAAGTGCGTGAAAAATTCGCTGGCAGGAACATTGCTACGTGTATTGGCGATGAAATTGTATGCAGCGACTAAAGTTTTCGAAGATGTTGATACATTTATTTGTACCTGTGAGTTTAGCAAGAATAAGTTGATAGAAGGCGGCGTACCTGCATCAAAAATAGAGTGTGTACCTACATTTATTGATGTGTCAAAAATTACACCATGTTTTCATGATGATAAATACTTTCTCTTCCTTGGACGTATGGCGCATCAAAAAGGAACAATTTATGCCATCAAAGCAATGAATTATCTTAAAAATACCGATTATGTATTGAAAATTACAGGCCAGATTTCTGATTCTGAAGAAGATCAAAAAATATGGAATTATATTAAAGAAAATCAACTTGAAAGCAAAGTGATTTTTACAGGTTTTAAGTATGGCGTGGAGCTTGAGGATTTGATTTCAAAAGCGACATGTGTGGTGTGTCCGGCTATTTGGTATGAAAATATGCCGAATACTGTAATTGAGGCATATGCCTACGGAAAACCCGTTGTCGCATCAAGAATTGGAAGTTTAGCAGAAATTGTTGTAGATGGGAAAACGGGAATGCTCTTTAGAATGAAAGATGCAGAAGATATGGCTGAAAAACTTCAAAAATTTGTATTGGATGATTCTCTATCAGAAAGATTAGGAAGACAGGCAAGAGAAAAGTGCGAAAGAGACTATAACGAGCAACTACACATGAACAAAGTAATTTCTTTGTTGCAGGGTAGCAATGTGGAGGAAGTTAAAAGATGAACGAATCAAAGAGATATGATGCATTAGATGGTGTTCGCGTCTTGGCGATGACGGGAATATTAGTTATGCATGTTTTAGCGAACTTGAGTTATCGAGATGAACTGGCGACGTTATACTCATATATTATGTACTTTGGAAGATTTACATCACTGTTTATGATGGTGTCAGCTTTTTCTGTTAGTTGTGGATATTACAAAAAAATACAAAGTGGATTTAGTAACATTGAAAAATTCTACAGCAAAAGATATGCTAAAATTCTTCCGTTTTTCGCTTTTATAACATTGATTGATGTACTGTTGAGTTTCTCCAAGGAAAGTATATTTGAAGGGTTTGCAAATATAACGTTGGTATTTGGCTTAATTCCTCATGAGTCTATTTCAGTCATCGGAGTGGGGTGGACCTTGGGGGTGATTTTTGTTTTTTATCTTTTGTATCCATTTGTTGTATATTTGATGAAAAATAGAATCAGATTTTGTCTTGCTTATATTGCAACATTGATTTATGCGTTCGTTGTAAATGACTATTTTGGCCTTGGAAAGGTTGATTTCCTTTTCTGTGCCTGCTATTTTATGGGAGGAGCGTGGCTTTTTCTCAATAAAGAAAAAATTGAACAAAAAGGTAAAAGAGCGTATTTATTGCTAGCTATTATTGGCTTGTCAGCTCTATACTATATATGCGCATTTAAGTTAAAGTGGGCACTGAATATTGTTCAGTACATATTGTTTTTGATCATTTGTATGTATGCCATTGTAGTGTCGAATAAAAAAACATTACTGTCAAATAAAATTGTTGCCTTTTTAAGTACAATCAGCCTGGAAATATACTTGTGCCACATGGTTGCATATAGAATTGTAGAAAAACTACATTTAATGCGTGTTTTTAATAATGCAGTTGCTTCTTATATCTTTGTGTGTGCATTGGTCTTCGTCTGCTCAGTAATTGGTTCGATTTTGTTTCAAAAAGTGTATCGTTTGGCTTATGACAAATATCTGAAACGGAGCGCATTATGACTATTATTTATATTGCCTACTCATGCGATCCATATAATGGAACAGAGGATAAGTTGGGTTGGTATATTCCATACTATGCTTCAAAAAACAATGATGTAATTGTTATAACAAAAGAAGAACAAAGAAAATCGATTGAGCGATATCAAAAAAATAATACTTGTGATAGAATCCGTGTGATTTACATTGATATACCAACTGTTTATAAAAAAATCTATAAAGGAGGACTGTATTCAGGTAGACAAAATGTTTGGAATGAAAGAGCATATAAAAAAGTTCAACAGCTATGTAAAACGCAGCAAATTGATATTATTCACCAAGTAAATCCTGTGGAGTTTCGCTCTATTGGAAAGTATGGAAACATAGACGGGGTTCCATTTGTGTGTGGGCCTGTTGGTGGAGGCGAGTATATCCCGTGTCAGTTAAAAAAATACATAAAAAACGGTTTTGTATTAGAGACAATACGAGCGATTGCAAACGCCTACTATAAATTGAAATATCATATGGATGGACGTATCACGCGATGCAGCATTCTTTTGTTTGCGAATGAGGAAACCAGAAATTACTTGATTCCGAATAAAGAACGAAAAAACTATCCCATCATGACGGAACTGGGAAGTTTGGAAAGAAAAAATACAATAGCTGGAAAGAAGAATATGTTTACTATTCTCTCGGGAGGAAGACTGATCTATCGAAAAGGATTTGATTTACTTTATGATGCCATCGAACGTGTTCCGGAGAGATATGAATTTAGAGTTGTTTTTGTTGGAAATGGTCCACTGTATGAACACTTGAAAGAAAGAGTGGATGCGTCCACAATATTAAAGAAACGTGTAACAGTGCTTGGACGAATTCCTCATGAAAAAATGGAGCAGATATACCAGAACGCTGATATTTTCTTTATGCCAAGTCTACGGGAGACAACCGGCTCTGTTGTATTGGAGGCATTAGAAAACGGTCTTCCTGTTGCAACTATGAATAAATATGGTGCAAGCATAATATTGAACGATGATTGCGGTATTCTGTATGAAGTAGAAAATAACACTGAACCAGCTGAAACAATCGCAAAAGTTATAATGGAGTGCGTTGATAATCCGGGTAAGGTTGAAGCAATGAAACCGTTTTGTAAAAAAAGGGCAGAAGAACTGTCGTTTACGAATAAAGTGCAAATATATGAAGATCTCTATCAAAAACTTGTGGCGAAGAATTAAAATGTAAGTTTAAAAGCGTATCTAAAATTATCGGGGAAGAAAAATGAAAAGAAGCATTTACTTTGTAACAAATGGTTTATCGGGCGGTGGCGCTGAACGTGTAATGTCTTTAATTGCAAATGAACTGGATAATAAAGGATACGTTGTTTCTTTTATTATGTTAAAAAAATACCCGGAAGCATATCACTTAAATTCAGGTATAAAAAAATACTATAAAAAGAGTGAAAAACCAAAGGATTTATTAGGAGACATTGCCTTTATTAAATCGTTTGCAAGGAATGAGGAAAATGCAGTTTTTGTATCGTTTTTTACAAGACAGAGCCTTTGCACTATCATCGCAGCACTTGGAACTAATAATAGTGTCGTCGTATCAGAGAGAAATGATCCTCAAATAACGGTAAGCAGTAAATTAGAGAATTGCATAAGAAGCTTGCTCTATGCTTCAAAGAAATGTAAGTGTATTGTTTTTCAAACGAATGGAGCCAAAAAATATTTTAATGACAAGATACAAAACAAAGGTGTAATTATTTTGAACCCAATAAAAAGTGATTTGCCTTTGCATGATCCTGAAAAACAGGAAAAGAAAATTGTAGCGGTAGGCCGTTTGAACAAACAGAAAAACTATCCTCTTTTATTACAGTCATTTGCTGAGTTTGAAAAGCAAGTTGATGGTTACAAATTACATATATACGGTAAAGGAGACCTGGAAAATGATTTGAAAGAGCTTTCTCGAAAATTAAAAATAGACAAAGATGTTGTTTTTGAAGGATTTTGCAAGGATGTACATAGTGAAATTGTGAACGCGACAATGTTTGTGATGTCGTCAGATTATGAGGGACTATCGAATGCGCTGCTTGAAGCAATGGCGATGGGGTTGCCGTGCATTAGTACAGATTCGACTCCTGGTGGAGCGCGAATGGTCATAGATGATGGAAGAAGTGGACTATTGGTTCCTATTCGAGATGTGAAATCTTTGAGCGATGCAATGGTAAAGATTTCTCAAAACAAAGAATACGCAAGTAAACTGGGAAGCAAAGCAAGAGAAATTCGAGAGAGAACCTGTGAAGAAAATATATGCCAAGAATGGATGGCTGTTTTTAACAGTTGCTTTCAATAACTTGAAAGGGAAAAAGTAGTGGAATTAAAGCGATTATTTAAGCGGTACAAAACATTTGAGGAAGTAGATTTGTTTACGAAAATCGTTATCGTTTTGTATTGCGTTCGTGTTCTTGCCTCTGCATGGCTTGCGTTTGACATTGCTGGTCATAAAATATTTCAATTTATTATTTCATGGACGGGTAAATTGGCATTGTTGGTCGCAATAGTGTATATCTTCAAAGTACAAAAAAGAATCACTTATAAAAGCCTTGGATTGTGTATACTGCCAACAATATATATTATCTTGATTTTGCTTCGAGACACTAACTTTGCGTATTTCTCGTACAGCATTATTAGCATTCTTGCAATATACTTGTTTCTTCTTTTGTCTGACCAACTGAAGAGAAAAATTGTGGAATTATTCTACGAGCTAGTCCTAGTTTCAATCGTGCTCTCAACATTTGCGTATTTTTATACATTACTTGGACTTCCGGTAAAAACCGTTAGCTACTATACGATTGCATATAAAACTCACTTTTACTATCAGTTTGGCCCATTAGCAATTTTGAATAGCGGTGGTTTGTTACGGATGTGCGGCCCATTTAACGAGGGTGGAAATTTGGGTACAATATGTGCATTCCTGTATGCAATCTTTGATGAGAAAAATACAAAAATTGAGAAAGCTATTTTAATTGTTGGAATATTACTTTCCTTTTCGCTTGCCGGATGGCTGTTACTTTTGATTTATTGGTTAGGCGATTTGATTTCAAAAAAGCAGCTTAAAAGTATAATTATAATTACAGCTTTGATAGTGGCAATTTTAATTTTACCGACAATAGACTTCGGAAACGAGTATGTAAATTCCTTTGTTCAGCGGTTTGCTATTACATCCGATGGCTTAAGTGGTGATAATAGAACGTGGGAAGGCTTTGATCAGCAGTATGACAGCATTGTAAATTCGGATAGAAAATGGTGGGGAGCAGGGTTGGACTATAAGGTCGCTGATGGTTCTAGCTATAAAAGCTATATAATAACCTATGGATACATTGGAACACTTATGCTGGCAATGCCATGGCTTTTTATGTGTATAAAATATGGGCGAAAAACAAAACATGGAATTATATATATTGTAGTGTTCTTCATATCTCTATACCAACGACCAGCACCAATAACAAGTCTGTTTGGATATGCGATGATGTTCGGTGGTCTTGATGTAATGAGCTACGATTATAAATTATTAGACAAAGTGTAAATATTGGTGAGTATGATGATAAAAGTAATGCAGTTAATACATGGATTTAATACAGGTGGTGCAGAAACTGTAGTAAAAAATTATGCGCTTTTGATGGACAAAGAAAAATATGATTTGACTGTTCTTTGCATTGAGCACCGGGATTCACCTTATGAAAAAATTTTGAAAGATGCAGGTATTAAAGTTATTTATACCTGTGACTATTTCAAAAATAAACTCAGCAAAAAATTTGGAACGGATTTTCTAATTCGGAAAATCATTAGAGATTTGCATCCTGATATTATTCATGTGCATTTGTTGATGAATCATTATGTGAAATTTGCAAGACCAAACCCGGAAACAAAAATATTTTATACCCAACATTATGATCTCAGTCGAATGACAAAAAAAGAATCATGTCTATTGAAGTGGATTATTGCACATTATCAAACGCAGTTGATTGCCATTAACGATACGATGCAAATAGAGTTGAATCAGCGTTTTTCCGTATCGAATACCGCTGTCATAAAAAATGGCATTTATCTTGAAGATTACAAAAAAAGTGTAGATAGAGGAGTTGTTCGCCGAAAGGAAAAAATTCCGGAAGATGCTTTTGTTATTGTTCATGTCGGAAGATTTGCTGGAGTCAAGAATCACGATTTCTTGGTGGATGTTTTTGAACAAATAAAAAAGAAAAATAAAAAAGCTTACCTGCTAATGATAGGGAGCGGCGAAACCGAAGGAAAGGTTAGAGCCAAACTAAATGAAAAAAAGCTGGACGGGAGTTATACGATTCTTCACAATCGAACGGATGTAGCTGCTTTGCTAAAAGCATCTGATGCTGCGGTGTTCCCCTCAAATACTGAAGGGTTAGGGATTGCTGTAATCGAAATGCAAGCGGCTGGTCTCCCCATTGTGGCATCTTGCGGAGTCCCAAAGCTGACTCAGGTTTCAAATTATATCACATATGTCGATTTGAAACAGGGGGCAGAATACTGGGCAGATGAGCTTATGAGGCTTGTGGAGTCAACAATTGATGACAAGCAACTTTATGTTGACTCTTGGGATGTCAAGTCATCGGTTAGCGAATTGCAGAAGTTATATGAAAGTTCGTTAGAAATGGAATAAAATCAGATGAGTGAAAAAAAAGGAAGAACATATAGTGCAGTAAAGAACAGCACTATAACTTTAGGCTGTCAGTTTATCTTTTTAATAATGAGTTTTATCTGTAGAACGGTCTTCACAAAAACGCTTGGTGCAGAATATCTTGGCGTTAGTGGGCTGTTTTCTAACATATTAACTATTCTGTCTTTTGCAGAATTGGGCATCGGTACAGCGTTGGTTTATAGAATGTATAAACCCTTAGCTGAGAATGACTACAAAAAGCTCAAACTGTATGTTAAATTGTACAAGAAGATATATACAATAATTATTATCGTTATATCAATCGTTGGAATTGCAATCATACCATTGCTTCCATATCTTGTGACGGCTCCAAATGTAAAAGAAAGTATCACGATTCTTTACATCCTATATCTTTTGCAGACAATTGTCAGCTATGTTTGTGTGTACAAAAAATCTATTCTTATTGCAGATCAAAAAAACTATATTGTAAATTTATATACACAGGCGTTTAACATTGCTATGAATATAGCACAGTGCATCTTTCTTGTAATGACCCATGATTTTGTTATCTATTGCGTACTGAATATAATCTTCAATTTGGCGAATAACCTGGCATGTTCTGTGGTCGCAGATAAGCAATATCCGTACTTAAAGGGGGCAGCGGAAGGGGAACTGAGCAAAGAAGAAGTTCATGGTCTATTCAAGGATGTAAAAGGGCTGCTCCTTACAAAAATTGCCAGTGTTGCTTTCAGCGGAACGGATAATATTTTTATTTCGGCATTTATTGGCATTAAATATGTTGGCATTTTGTCAAACTATACGTTGATTCTTTCTACCTTGAATGGCATTACAAACAAGGTTTTTGACTCTGTTACAGCTTCTATTGGAAATTTGGTTGTATCCAAAGAAAAAGGAAAATCAGGAGACGTGCTAAAGCGATTGTTTTTCCTTAATACAAGCCTTTATGGATATATTTGTGTTGGTATGTTAGTTCTGCTGAGAACTTTTGTGATGGATATTTGGCTTTCAGCAGAGTATGATCTTTCACAGGTTGTTGTAACACTGGTTATTATCGAACTCTTTTTTAGAAGCATTCATTATCCCGTATATATTACACGAAATGCTATGGGAAGCTTCTCGGAACATAAAATTCTGTTTGCTTGTATGGCTGTTTTGAATATTCTGGGTGATTTCTTATTAGTGAAACCACTTGGAATCGCCGGCTTGTACATTGCAACAATCGTATCTCGTGGTGTGACATATATGATTGACATATATGTTGTGTATAAGGAAAACTTAAAGATGCCTGTATGGAATCATTTGAAGATGTTGCTTTCTTGGATGGTATTTTTGATTTTATGCAGCTATATTAGTGTATTCCTTGCAGGGCTCATTCACGGGAATGTCATAATATCGTTTGTTCTTAAAGTGATTACTGTTACAATCGTATATGCTGCAATGTATGTGATTGCATTTTCTCGTACGGCTGAATTTAAATATTTTATGACGTTGATTGGAAAACTGACCAATAGAAAGGGAAAAGCATGAAATACGGCATTATGACCTATCATAATATTCCAAATTTCGGTGCAATTTTGCAGGCATACTCGTTATGCAAGGTAATTAACGAACTGGGATATGAATGTGATGTTATTGATTACGAGTGCCAAAATATTGTGAAGAGGGAACTTGAATATCACGGCTCCGGCAATGCAATAAAGTTGGCTCTGCATCGAGTATTTTCGTGGCCGCATGTCGAAAAGAAAATTCTCCAATGCCAAGAATTTGCTAGACAATATTATAGTAAAGAAAAGTATACCTTAAAAACGATTCCCAAAGCAAACAAAATGTATGACGGCTTCATTTCCGGCTCTGATATGATTTGGAATCTGGATGTAAATGGATATGATTATTCCTATTTCCTTGATTTTGCAAATGAAGGTAAGAAAAAAATCGCCTATGGCTCTTCGATTGGGGATTGCTGGAAGGATACCGATAAGAGCAAAATCAAGAACTTGCTGGAACAATACGATGCCATTTCGGTCCGCGAAGAGGATACGAGCTGCTATATAAGGGAAGCATTTGGTTTGCCTTGTAAGTGGGTGGCTGATCCTACAATGCTTTTGCCAACTCCTTTTTGGGAAAGCTGCACGACACCTGTAAAAGAAAAAGAATATGTAATCGTATATTTTCCGTCGGATCATTTGATTGAAACAGCAAAAGAATATTGCAAACTACATAATAAAAAGTTGATTGTGCTGCGGGTTATGCTTCCGTGGAAGCGAAAAGGCTCCAAAATTCTGTATTCTCCCAATGAATGGTTGTCATACTTAAAAGACGCAGATGCAGTATTCACAAATTCATATCATGGGCTGCTTTTTTCGCTTTATTTCAATAAACCCGTTTGGACAGATAACCAAAGCAATCGTGTGCAGGCTTTATTGAAAAGATTGAATCTCGAATGCTGCAATTTGAAAAATGACACGACGTGTAGCAATGTTATTGACTACCGTCAATGCAATAAATTGATACAGTCTTTTCGTGAAGATTCGTTAGAGTATTTGAAGTCTGTTTTATAAGGAAATAAAAATGAACGAACAAATCATGAGAACTTTTGCGGTCAAGTATAATGATCCTGCAAGAATACAGTCTGCATCAGGCGGGCTGTTCCCGGCAGTAGCCAAATATATTTTGGAAAAGAAAAACGGTTATGTATGTGGTTGTGTTTTGGAAAATATGAAGCCCATTCATATCGTAAGCAGTCAATGGACAGATGTCCAAAGAATGCAGGATTCAAAGTATGTCCAAAGCAGCATGGGTGATTGTTATAAAGAAATCGCGCATCTGTTAAAAGAAGAAAAGTGGGTGCTGTTTACAGGAACCTCATGCCAAGTGGCCGGGCTGATAAATTATTTGACAGCACTTCATGTCAGCAGAGATAATTTACTTACAATGGATTTCTTCTGCCATGGAGTTCCTTCCCCTAAAATATGGCATGATTTCTTGAAGTTTTATGAAAGTGAAAAGCATCATACCCCAGTAGGGTACCGTTTCCGCGGCAAAAAATACGGATGGAGAAATCATCACCATCACTTAATATATAGAGAAGACGATAGAGAAGACGATAGAGAAGACGATTGGTCTTATGCAGCATCTCATTTATGGAATGCGATTTTTTTTTCTAATCTATGTTTGCGGCCATCTTGCTACAAGTGTAATTTTGCAACATACCTAAAGCCCGCAGATATTACAATGGGGGATTTTTGGGGTATTGATACAATTCTTCCTGAATTTTATGATAACATGGGGTGCTCTGTTGCCATTGTCAGGAACCATACTGCAATGGAAGTATTAGATGCCATTGAGAATTTGGAAAAGCAAGAAGTACCATTGGAAGATGGTATAAAAAAACAGGCAAATGCATTTAAGCCCAGTACGAAACCGGAAGCAAGAGAAGCTTTTTGGAATGATTACCGGATGATGAGCTTCAAACAAGTTGCACATAAATATTTTGCATATAAGGCAACGAGAAGATTGAAATGCTGGGTACATAGAGCGATGTTTCAATTTGGACTGAGGAAGGACCCATGAAAAAAACTTGTATTTTGATTCGATTTGATGATATATGCCCGACGATGAACTGGGAACAATGGGCGAAAGCGTGTGCATTGTTGGATGCTTATGGTAAAAAGCCGTTAATTGGTGTGATACCGGATTGCAAAGACCCGGATCTGCAAATCAATGAGGCAAAAGAAAACTTTTGGGAATATGTTAGAGAACTTCAGGCACAAGGATATAAAATAGCGATGCATGGACATCAACATATTTTCATTTCACAACACAAAGGAATGGTAAATAACCGTGTTGGTTCAGAGTTTGCGGGGCTGTCTTATGAAAAGCAATTAGAGAAAATTTTGGCAGGTCAAAAAATCTTAAAGGAACATGGAATCGAAACAGATGTGTTTTTTGCACCGGCACACTCCTATGATTTGAATACATTGCGGGCGTTGAAAAAAGCAGGCTTCAAGTATATTTCAGATGGTAAAAGTGAAAAGCCAGTGGAACGAGAAGGAATTTTGTGTATCCCATGCCGATTTGGCGGCTGCCCAAAAATCAAGGGCTCAGGATACTATACAGCTGTGTTCCATGCGCATGAGTGGGTCAGACCCGATAAGGCTCAGGGGTATAAGCAGCTAGCTGCCGTTCTAAAAAATCATACGAATGAGATTGTGACATTTGATGAATATGCTGAGCGAACCGTTGGAAATTATATGTTGGAGTGTATGAAAGAACGTATGTATGTGACCTATGAGTACACAGTAAAAACGAAAATTATGAAACTGAAACACAATTTAAAACTTTTTCTGGTAAGACAGAAAAAGTAAGAAGGTGTGAAAGAGAGGCTGGGCTTATTTGATTGAAATTATAAGTTCTGTGATAACGAATGTTTTGATTGCATTATATCAACCGTTTTGGTTTGCATTGACCCTTACGGTGTTTATGATGTTCTTTTATCTCTATGCATATCAGCCAATTAATACAGGAAGAGGCTGTAAAGCTGCATTTAAGGCATTAAAGAGCGAACTGAAAAAATCTTCTGAATGTCGACTTCGATTTCTTTTGATTTTCGTTACCGTGATGATATTGTTTCGTACCTTACTAAACCGTACCGTATGGGCAAATCCGGTAAGTGATATCATGGGAGGATGGTGGATCTGGACAACAGATTCAAAAGGAAATCTAAAGCTGACAACAGAATGCTTTGAAAACATTTTATTGATGCTTCCGTTTGTTTTTCTATTGTTCTGGTCGGAACATAAAAAAATACTAAAAAGCATAACCTTTCGCTATATTGCAACATTAGCGGCAAGAATTAGTTTTAGCTTTAGCCTGTCGATAGAAATATTTCAATTGCTGTTTCGCTTGGGCACGTTTCAATTTTCGGATATTTTTTATAATACAGTTGGTGGGATTTTAGGTGGAATAATATTTTGGATCTGCCTAAAAACCAAAATTATCAAACTTAAATAACGAGGTTTAATGATATGATTAAGAAAGTAATGAGAAAGCTTGTAAAAGTATATTACATGTATATTCGTCACGATGCGGCAGCCTATGCAAGGCATCTTGGCGTTAGAATGGGGGAAGGTTGCCAAGTCCTTACAGATCCTCAGATTGCATTTGGTACAGAGCCGTGGCTGATTAAACTGGGAAATCATGTCGATGTGACACTTGGCGTGCAATTTTTGAATCATGAAGGTGGAATATGGTGTGCGAGGGGCATTGATCCTGAATATAACAAACTAGATTGCTTCGCCCCCACTGTTGTTGGAAATAACGTGATGATTGGTGTGCATTCTTTGATTATGCCGGGGGTTCACATTGGCAATAACGTAATTATTGCTGGTCACTGTGTTGTTACAAAGGATATTCCGGACGGTGCAGTTGTTGCAGGTGTGCCAGCCAAACAGATTTCTACGGTGGATAAATTTATGGAAGGTATGAAGAACAGAGAACTTGTGCCAACCAAGCACATGTCTGCACACGAAAAAAAGAAGTATCTTGAAAAATTACATCCTGAATGGTTTGAATAAGCCCATAAAATAGATGCTGAGGGTTGCTATGGAAAATAAGAGTGTGCCTAAATTATATATTGGCAAAGATTTATGCTGCGGCTGTACAGCCTGTTATGCGGTTTGCCCCAAAAGTGCAATAAAAATGCAAGAAGATGAAGAAGGCTTTGAGTATCCGTGCATTGATGAATCTAAATGTGTTGGCTGTCATATGTGCTTGAACGTGTGTCCACTGAAGCAATAAGCAGTGATAAGGAGTGATGTACCCAATGGGTAAGTATTTTGGAACAGATGGTTTTCGTGGTGAAGCCGGAATTACATTAACAGCAGACCATGCCTATAAAGTGGGGCGCTTTCTGGGCTGGTATTATAACGCTCTCCGTGAGCGCAATGGTGATACCGACCCTGCTCGCATTGTCATCGGCAAAGACACCCGTCGCAGCTCGTATATGTTCGAGTATAGTCTGGTGGCTGGTTTGACTGCTTCTGGTGCAGATGCCTATCTGCTGCATGTTACGACCACGCCGTCTGTGGCTTATATTGCCCGCGTGGATGACTTTGATTGCGGTATCATGATCTCCGCCAGCCACAATCCCTACTATGATAACGGCATTAAGCTGATTGACTGCTACGGCGAGAAGATGCCCGAGGAGACTCTGCGGCTGGTGGAGGATTATATCGACGGAAAGCTCCACGTGTTCGATAAGGATTGGCCGGAACTGCCGTTTGCTCATCGTGAGCGCATCGGCTGCACGGTGGACTACGTGGCAGGCCGTAACCGTTATATGGGCTATCTGATTAGTCTCGGCATCTATTCCTTCAAGGGTGTCAAGGTCGGCTTAGACTGCGCCAACGGCAGTTCTTGGAACATTGCTAAAAGCGTTTTCGATGCGCTGGGTGCTGACACCTATGTCATAAACAATAAGCCGAACGGCACGAACATCAACACCAATGCTGGCTCTACGCATATTGAGGGTCTGCAAAAGTTTGTTGTGGAGAAGGGTTTGGATGTTGGTTTTGCTTTCGATGGTGACGCCGACCGCTGCCTGTGCGTGGACGAGAAGGGAAATGTCATCACTGGCGACCATATCCTGTATATCTATGGCTGCTATATGAAAGAGCGTGGCAAGCTGCTGACCAATACTGTGGTTACGACTGTCATGTCCAACTTTGGTCTGTACAAAGCGTTTGATGAGCAAGGTATCGGTTACGCCAAGACTGCTGTGGGCGACAAGTACGTATACGAGTACATGGCGAAGAACGGCTGTCGTATCGGTGGTGAGCAGAGTGGTCATATCATCTTCTCCAAATATGCCAGCACCGGCGATGGTATCTTAACCAGTTTGAAGATGATGGAAGTCATGCTGGCTAAGAAGAAGCCGATGAGCGAGCTGGCCGCACCGCTGAAGATCTATCCGCAGGTGTTGGAGAATGTTCGTGTGACCGATAAGAAGGCTGCACAGAATGATCCTGCTGTGCAGGAAGCCGTGTCTAAGGTTGCTGAGGCACTGGGCGATACTGGCCGTATTCTGGTTCGTGAATCCGGCACTGAGCCGGTTGTTCGTGTTATGGTGGAAGCACCTGACCACGACACCTGCCAGAAGTATGTTGACGAAGTGGTCAATGTAATCGGCGAAAAGGGATATAAGGCGTAAAGTCAATGACGACTCTGGCAGTGTCCGGAGTCGTTTTGTATAAGTGGAAAAGTATCATAGAAAAATGAATAATAGGAGGGGCAAAACCTATGTGTGGAATCGTAGGATTTACAGGAAATCGACAGGCTGCACCGATCCTGCTGGATGGTCTGTCTAAACTGGAGTATAGAGGATATGACTCGGCTGGGTTGGCTGTCCGGGATGGAGAAGCACTGGCACAGGTCGTGAAAGCAAAAGGCCGTCTGTCCAATCTGATTGAGAAAACCGATAACGGTAATGCACTGAAAGGAACTTGTGGTATTGGCCATACCCGTTGGGCAACCCACGGTGAGCCGAGCCAGACGAATGCACATCCGCATGTTTCCGGTAACTGTAGCCGTTCCGGTTCCGGCACAGTTGAGTCTGAGGTCGTTGGCGTACATAACGGCATCATCGAGAACTATACTGAACTGAAAGAAAAACTGTTGAAGCATGGCTATACGTTCTACAGCCAGACGGATACCGAAGTGGTCATCAAGTTGGTGGACTACTATTATAAGAAGTACAACCTCGGCCCTATCGATGCCATTGCCAAGACAATGGTGCGTGTCCGTGGTTCCTATGCTCTTGAACTGATGTTCCGTGATTATCCGGGCGAGATCTGGGTGGCTCGCAAGGATAGCCCGATGATCATCGGCATTGCGGATGGTGAAACCTATGTGGCTTCGGATGTCCCGGCAATTCTGAAATACACTCGCAACGTGTATTACATTGGCAACCTTGAGTTCGCAAAGCTCGTTCCGGGTGAGGCGCATTTCTATGACCTGAACGGCGATGAAATCGAAAAGCAGACCACCGAGATCAAATGGGATGCAGAAGCAGCTGAAAAGGGCGGCTTTGAGCATTTCATGATGAAAGAGATTCATGAGCAGCCGAAAGCTGTCCAGGATACCTTGAACTCTGTGATCAAGAACGGCGCTATCGACCTATCAAGCGTGGAAATCACCGAGGATGAGATTAAAAACTTTGAGCAGATCTATATTGTTGCCTGTGGGTCTGCATGGCATGTGGGCATGGCTGCTCAGTATGTGTTGGAAGATATGGCGGATATCCCGGTGCGTGTGGAGCTTGCATCTGAGTTCCGTTATCGTAAGATGCCACTCAACCAGAAGGCACTGGTGATCGTTGTCAGCCAGTCTGGTGAGACGGCAGATACACTGGCTGCACTGCGACTTGCAAAAGAGAAGGGTATTACCACAATGGCAATCGTCAATGTGGTGGGCAGTAGCATTGCTCGTGAAGCAGATAAGGTGTTCTACACGCTTGCTGGTCCGGAAATCTCTGTCGCAACGACCAAGGCATACAGCGCACAGCTTGCGGCTATGTACTGCCTGGCAGTTCAGTTTGCAAAAGTTAGAGAAAAAATCACGGAGGAGCAGTACAGCTACTACATTTCTGAATTGTTGACTCTCCCAGAGAAGATGCAGAAGACTTTGGAAGATAAGGAACGCATCCAGTGGTTTGCTGCGAAGTATGCCAATGCACACGATGTGTTCTTCGTTGGCCGTGGCATTGATTATGCTGTCTGCTTGGAGGGAAGTCTGAAGCTGAAAGAAATCAGCTATATCCACTCCGAGGCATACGCAGCTGGCGAACTGAAGCACGGAACCATTAGCTTGATTGAGCAGGGAACATTGGTCATTGGTGTACTGACCCAAAGCGAACTCTACGAAAAGACTATCAGCAATATGCTTGAGTGCAAGAGCCGTGGCGCTTATTTGATGGGGCTCACTACTTATGGCAAATATGAAATCGAAGATCAGGTAAACTTCACGGTCTATGTTCCAAAGGTGAATGAGCACTTCGTTGGTAGTTTGGCAGTAATCCCGCTGCAGTTGCTGGGTTACTATGTGTCTGTAGCCAAGGGTCTGGATGTGGATAAGCCGAGAAATTTGGCTAAAAGTGTTACTGTGGAATAAACATAGAATAATAATGGTTCTGAATATGAAATCCTTCGAGAAAAACTATATTTAAAAGATGAAAAAGTGGAGTATGAAACATTAGAAAATTTGATAAAAATGAGAGAATTTATCGAAGTCATGGAGTTTGGGAGAATTGAAAAATAAAATTCCACTGTTTCATGTCAACAAGATTTTTATTAGAGGAGAACTGTGTTATGCTCTGTGAATTGGAAGTCAATAGCATTGGTACATATGTAGAACTGATTACACGAATTGATGCCGAACAACAGTATCGTATGTGGTTCCGTGGTCAGTCTGATTATTCGTGGGGGCTAGTACCATCGGTTCAACGGAAAGATGGCCTGGGTGAACATTATGAGCAGTATATAACGACCAATTTCATGATTCATACTATGCGGCTGAATCATAGTGTTCCGCAACGGTATGACCGCGCATCGTGGTTGACGTTAATGCAGCATTATGGATTACCAACTAGATTGCTGGATTGGTCGGAATCGCCTCTGGTTGCATTATATTTTGCATTGAGCAGTGATGAAGATGCAAAGACGGATGCAGCCGTCTGGGTTCTGAACCCGATGGAGCTGAATAAGAAAGTGGGTTATGGAGAATATGTGCCTCCGATAAGCTATGACAGTCTGAGTAGTGACTTGGAAGGTGCATTTTCTAATCATGATAATGACAATAATAAATCACAGAATAGAATTATTGCATGTCATGGTGTAGGAAGCGACTTGAGAATGTATGTACAACAATCGGATTTTACGATTCACAGCACTTCTGAACATCTGGATAAGATACTCATGGTGGATGAATCCTGTGACTATTTTTATAAGATTCGTATACCGCAACAGATTAGAAAGCAATTATTAGTTCAGCTGGATGCGATGGGATTCCATGAAAGTTCTATTTATCCGGACATGGAACATATTGCGAAGGAACAGGCATCGAGTTGTTTCAATTTTTGAAATTGAAATATACAGAATGGTGTGCTATAATTCAATTAGAAATAGAATTATAGTGGAGGTTATTTATTATGCCTAGAACAAAGGGGAGCAAGAATAAACCCAAAACTGTGTCTGTTGATTTTGTAACACAGATTGCAGAAATGAAGTCTGCAAAGGAATCACTTTCTGCTGAAATTTCATCCATCACTTCCAATATTGATTCTTTGAAAGCTGACCTAAAAGAGAAGAAGGCATCGCTGAAAACTATTGACAAGGAAATTGTCAAACTAGAAGCAAAGAAGACGAAGGCAGATGCCAAAGCTGCTGAAGAAGCGAAAAGAACAGAAGCAGAATCTGTTTTGAAAAAGCTACTTGCTGAAGGCATGAGTGCTGATGAAATTTTGGAAAAATTAAGATAAAGATATGCGCCTACAGTGGAAGATCTCTTTTCTGCTGTAGGCGTTCTTTTAATTAAAAAATGCTGTTAAGGGGAGAAAAAACAGTGGGACTTGCGAAAAGATTGATGATGGAATGCGAAGAGCGTGGTTATGGAACATCTGATAAGAAGGTTTGTTCCTGCTGTGTTCAAGACGAATACCTAAAAAAGCTTATTCAGCTAAACGGAGAAAAAGGAAAGTGTGATTACTGTAAAACTAAAAATGGAAAACCCGTCACAAGTCGAAAGGTAATTACCGTTGAACAGCTGATGTCTTTTATGATGCCGGCCATTAGGATATACTATCAGAGAGCAGATGGAAATCTCCCTTATGATAGTGAGATTGGTGAGTACTGTGGAAATGTTATTGATCCATACAACTTTGTACATGATATTCTTGAAGAATATATTGAAACGCCGCATGATGAACTACTGGATGAGTTGACGGATATTTTGAATTTTGATGATAGAACAGAGGCAGATGATATATACGCAAGGGCCTATGAGCAGGATATAGAAAAATGGAAACTGTTTTGTAACCTAGTTAATGATAGAGAAGAATCGGTTGAGCAAATTGTCGCATTGTGCTTTAGAGATGACGCACCTGATGATTTGAAACGAATTGGGAGAATTATGCAGGGAGTCCTTGATAGTACTATAAAGATGAATATGACGGATACGATTCGGCCGACTAATTCGATTTACAGAGCTGTCAATTATCTAAAAATGGGGACAGTTACACCGGGTTTTGATAGAATTGTTGCAGGAACAATTGGAACTCCGCCAGCAAAATTCGTAAAAAATAACCGCTTTAGCGAGGAAGGCGATATGATGTTTTATGGTGCATGTAACCAAACTATTCTAAAAAGAGAAGTCACCAAAACAAAAAATCCTTACACAATCGGAACATTTCATACGAATAAACGAATCAATGTGCTTAACTTTTCGGGTATACAGTTATGGAAAAAACCAAGCATATTTGATTTGGAAAATAAGGAAACAAGAGATAGCTGGTTCTTTTTGGATTCTTTTATCCGAATGATTTCCAAGGATATACAAAGTTCCCAATCTGAAAAAGAGTATAAACCAACACAGGTGTTTACAAAATTTATCCAAAGATACACGAAGTATTATGGGATAGAATATCGTAGTAGCAAATCAGATGCAACTGATAACAATAAGGCGGTAGTAAGGGATAGATGCTATGTGCTATTTGCAACAAATAGAGATTGCATTGATGAATGCGAGCGAGCAGTAAAACTTGACCAGAAGCGATTGCAAATGATAATGGAAACTTATGTACAAGTATAATAAAATCCTCTGCATATAATCTGCAGAGGAAAAAAGTGCTATATAGCTGCTATTGAATCAAACTGAAAATGTGCCGGAAGGTTGAACTGTTTGATAAACGCATGGTGCTGGGCGTGATAGTGACGCAGATCGTACCCCAGATGATGCAGCTCAAGAAGTTTTACCATCACCAGATTGAGGTGAATCCGTTTGGCTGCAGAGATTTGCGCAGCGTCCAACCCGCGCTTCGTCATTTGATAGACTTCATCACTGTCCAGCATCAGGTGGGATGTGAAAGCGTTATGCTCGTAAAGAAGGATGTGCTTGTCCTTAATGGTC
>OIYG01000751.1_pt1 | contig 28817 bp, 27 predicted proteins | sample 1587861 | NCBI WGS metagenome assembly OIYG01 (sample SAMN03283272) | human gut metagenome | biome: human-associated habitat; material: feces | host: Homo sapiens | place: Peru | collected 2012 | reverse complement strand
AGGTGTTCTATAAAATAACCCTTCTATAGATATTTCTGTACCTTCATCACATGGATAATTGCCAGCATTTTTTATTTCACCATATTCAATCTGTACTCTTGTAGAATCGTTACCATCACTTGTAGTTAATGTCACTTTACTAACAGAAGCGATAGAAGGTAATGCTTCACCGCGAAATCCTAATGTATGAATATCAAACAAATCATTTTGCCCTTTGATTTTTGATGTAGCATGCCGTTTAAATGCATTTAAAGCATCTTCACTATCCATACCAATGCCGTTATCTCTAACCGTGATTTTTGTCATACCACCGTCTATAACCGATACGGTAATTCTTGTACTTCCTGCATCGATTGCGTTTTCAACGAGCTCTTTTACAACGCCCATCGGTCTTTCAACGACTTCTCCAGCCGCAATCATATTCGCTGTTTGTGTATCTAACTGATGTATTTTTCCCATATATTTAACCTTTTCTCATTATAGCATGTGTTAGAATGGTGTCATGCGTATTAAAGAAGAATATAGAGAAGAAACAGTCATAAAAAAATCTCGTTTTATTGCCTGCATTAAAACATGTAAAAATGAAGATGAAGCACGAGAGTATATTGAAACTATTCGTAATGACTACAAAGATGCTACTCATGTTTGTACAGCATTTATTTGTGGAAGAAATAACGAAATCCAACGTTCCAGTGATAATGGTGAACCTGCGGGTACTGCTGGTGTTCCAATACTTGAAAGTCTTAAAAAAAGTGGCGTAATGGATATATGTGCATGTGTTGTTCGTTACTATGGTGGTATAAAACTAGGTGCAGGTGGTTTAATACGAGCTTATTCTGGTGCAGCTTCATCAGCTATTCAAAACGCAAAAAAAGTAGAAGAAGTTGCACTACTTATATATAACATCACTTATAGCTATGATCTTGTCGGTCAAGTTGAATCCTACCTAAGAAAAAATGGCACAATCATCGATACCATTTATGACAATAAAGTAACTACTGCATTTTCTTGTAACGAAAGTCTGTCTCTACAAGAAGATATACAAAATATATCTAAAGGCACTGCAGAAGTTGAATGTATAGAAAAAACTTATGGAGAAGTAGATTTATCATAACAACTATGATAGTAGTGAAACTTAAAACTGATAAATTAAGTAAGAGGTAAATATGGTGGATCCTTATTTTTGGGAAAAAGAAATGACTAAAGAACTTGAGGAAGCATACATTGAATATGAAAAAAAGTTTGGGGGATATCCTGATGAATATGAGGAAGCAGACCCAAACGGCTATAGTCCTGAAGAATTTGCATGGATAATTCGTGATTGCATTAAAAAGAATATGGAATTTGAAGACTATAACCCTACGTATTACAACAGTCGAGTCCCAAAGAAAATAAGAACAAAGTGGTAAATTGCAGTTGATGCTGTACTTAAAGAAGTAGATAATCTACTTCTTTTTTATCATGATATTCATATCTACATCTGTTTCTATGCCATCAACACGACCATTTGGTGTATATTGCCAAATATCAAAGACATAGTTATATGGCATCTTGCCAGTATGATAAGAAGCTACCCAGAAACTGTTATAATCTTGCAAAACTGTCATATCAATAGAATGTATTAACCATGATGAGCTTTCATAAATTGTTGAATCATATCCTGCACTACGAATTGTATCCGCAAATGATTTTGCACATTCTGTTAATTGTTCATTTGTTAAATCCTTAATACGATCTTCTTGTGTTACATATTCCATATCATAGGCAATAGGTAATGCTATCTTATAGTCTTTAATACAATACAGTACAAATTCAGCCTCTTCTTGAGCTTCTTTTGCATTTGTGGCCTGTGAAAAGAAATAAACACCTACTTTTAAACCAGCATTTATTGCATTTTTTATGTTCTCTCTAAAATAAGCATCTTCATGTATTTCGCCTGTTGAATAGCCTCTATAACCCACGCGAATATAAGCAAAAGAAATACCATCGTTTTTCACTTTATTAAAATCTATTTCTTTTTGATGAACACTCACATCAATACCTGTTTCTGATGTATATTCATCACTTTCGTAATATAGACGATTATCTACAAGTTTAAAATTTTCAAAATTGTATGTATTTCTATATCTCATATCCTGTTCAACTACATTAGGTGTATTCACTGGTTGATTATGTTCATAAAAATCATTGCATGCATTCACAAACGTCGCCACCAAAAAGAAAAAGAGAATAAAACTCCCAAAAATATTCTTCTTTATTTTACGTCTTTTTCTTTTTGCCATAGTTCTATTTTAAAGGTTTATATTCTTAGAATACAAATTTTTTACTCGACTCTTACATTAACAGGTCTTATTGTTAGATTACCTTTACCTTTAACCGTGTACCATTTACCTTTTTCCAGCTTAATTTTTTCTTTCATACCTTGAGTAATATATCCAATCGTATAATTTTCCCCTGTTTCTGTATCGGTAAAAATAACATCCGTATCCATGTCACCACTTACTGTTACATAACTAAAAACAGGTTGAATTTGTTCTGATTTTATTAAATTATCACGATTTGAAAGAGTAATCGTATGCATTTTAATTACACTTGCATAAGCTAAAATGAAAATCATACAAATAACACTTAAGGTAATAATTATTTTCTTTTTCATCATTTTACTCCTTGATAAACTTATCTATATTGACATATAAAACAATCATAAATATTGAAATGACTAAACCAACATAAAATTCAGGGTAAGCTAATCTAAAACTATTTTGTAAACTCATTTCTCCTGTAATTGTTTGTATATGCCAAGTCAAAAATTCAAATATTTCTGAAATAACTATACCAATTATACCAACTGCACCAAGTATTTTATTTATCTCGTCATTTTTAAATGGAACCCACACACCCGTAAAAAAAGCAATGATTGAAACAATACCAATTGGATTAAGCAAGTTAATTAATCCGGTTATTTCTTGAACACTCCTACATCCACCATATTGATTTAGAAACATTGGTAATAAACTAAGTATAAAAAATACTGTTAATGTAGATTTCTTTGTCATACTTACTTCCTCTTTTTTATCTTATCATTGCTGTATCAATACTATTATTAAACATTCCTTAATTTTGAGGATATAAAAAGAAGTATATTTGACACTTAAATCGCATATACTTCTTTATTTATAAGATTATTATTTATTTTCTAAAGATACCATTATAAAACCGTCAGCTCTCTCTTTTGTAGGCATAAATGGAAGTCTAGTATCATTCTTTTGGCCATTGAACATTAATAATATTGATCCAGCAGGATTAGTTAATATTGGATAAGTTTCATCAATATAATCCGGATAATTTGGTGAACCTCCATCTTTACTGATTTTCAAAGTTAACATACTAGGCTCATCTATTTCACATTCAACAAACCATTCACCATCATAACAATCTATTAATTTATAGTCTTTCCAGTGTTCGTAACTTATTTTATTCTCACTAAAGAAATATAAAACATGTGATTCTGTTTCTGACCAGATAGCCCAACATGTTCCTTCTAAACCCATTTCTGTTAGTCCACCCCAACCAGCTGAAATCCAGTCATAATAAGAAGAATCATATATATCTTCATAAGGAGACATATCAAATAACATCTGTTCGCCTGTTGTTTCATCAAATGGCACATCAATAATACGGAAACGACTACCATTTTGACTGGACATAGAAACATACCATTCAGAAATTTTCTCACTTGTTGTAATCGTTACAACTGTATCTGATTGATAAGTAAACTCATCATAATTACTGAAGAATAAAACGGGGCTTCCTTCTTCTGAGCGATATACTACATCTGTAACTTCCGGTTCAGGTAAATCATTTTCATAACTGATTCTATTAATTGCGACAGATGCGTTTTCATCTTTTGGTACAAGTAAATATAAGTCACCAAAACCATTTGTAAAATTTGTTTCGCATGCCTCACGTAAATATGGATATCTCTTGAATACATTTGGAATAGATTCATCGAGCCATGAAATTAGCGAGGCACTATCATGTTCGCCATAGTAATAACCAAGATATGCTATTGCAAATTCCGAATTCGTAAAATCCATAGCTTCTACTAAGATAGGATATGAATAAACAAAATAATCTGTTTCACTCATATCATCTTTATCGTCTATTTTATCTGGCAATTCTGTTTCAACAGGATTTGGACTTGCAGTATTTGTGGAAGCCACAGAACTTACTGTAGGTAAAGGAATTGTACCTGTTCCACCTTTATTATCTTTTGATTCAGAATTACATGCTAATAGCGATAAAGATACTAGCATGCACAAAAATAATCTTAAGAGCTTTTTCATCTAAACCTCCTTTTTATGGTCTAGGTGTACCACAATATTCACAGAAATTACCTGTATTCTCACCACCACATGCAGAACACTTCCAAGAAGTTGGTGGTGTTGCTACTGGAGTTTCTGTTTTCTCTTCTACAGTTGGTGTGTCAATATCTTTTCCATCGATAATATCAGTCAATAACTGAACAACACTTTCACCCATCTTTAGATATCTTCTATATTCAAGATTAATTGATGGATCTTTTTTATCCACAAGACCAACATTAGCGACTTTAGTTGTCACAGAAGAACCAAAACCATTAGCTGAATCATATTCTAAACATAGACTATTTTCATTTAGTCTAAAGCGCATTTCATTAAAGTATTTATGATTCACATTCAAAATAATATAGAAATCAAATGAATATTCATAGCGAGGTGGTACATAACTGACTTCTTTTCCATCTGCACCTTCTCTTAGTAGTTCTTCACGGCTTTCATCAACCTTCAAACTGCATCCTGTTAAATCAGCCAAATCTACAACATCAGGATTAGCTGCCATCAAATCGCTGGCACCTGTAACCATAAACGTTTTATGATCTTTATCAATTAACAGTTTAACATCTTCGCCATAAGATCTAGTTGTATGAAATTCAGCAACTCTCTTCTTATTTTCCTCACGATATGCCAACTGTTCTTTAATTTCTTGTACAGTGCTGTTTTTTCTATCAGAAAACCAAGGAGATAATTTCTTAGAACAATTCTTACATAAATTACCATCTTCCAGTTTTCTATTTCCAAGTAGTCCTATTTTCTCACCACAAATATCACAATATTTTTTATCAAATAAACCCATAATATTTCTTACCCTCTTTCTTGTACTAATTCAATGATGTAGTTTTTTATTTCTTTTATATTTTCCGTCTTATATTTTAGTTCTATTAGTTCATTATCTTTTAACCAGGTTGCGCTTAAATATTTTGAAGAGTTGTCCACAATATTCATTCTTGGTGAAGTGGATTTTCTTACCATATTTTTTTGAATTAACTTTGCTATTACTTTCCACTCATCATCTGTTAGGGTTATTTCTCCTTCAACTTGGTGATAATTCTCTATACTATAGAAAGTATATTTAATTACTTTATCTAATCCCTTAAATGAATAAATCTCGGTCTGTAGAGATGAGTTAGATGATAGAAAGAAACATTTCATTTCTTCTATCATCCAACCACTATTCTCATCTATTTTAATTAAGCCCATGCATCTTGAGCTGCAGGAATTTTAATACCTGTTACGATACTAGAATATTCCCAAAGGAAGTATTCATCACCCTTTTGTCTTAGTTTCATTGGTCGCTTTGCATCAGCACCTTTTGTTTCTAAGAATACACGACTATATCCTGCTTCAACATCTTGTGGTCTAGGATCTTCAAATACATTTAATACATAAGGTTTTGAAGGCTCATAATTATTAGCAGGTGTAGCTCCTTCAAAATATGCAACAGCTAGATACTCTTTTCCTCTTAAACGATCACGAATGAACTGTTCATCCATCTTTGTCATTGGTCTAGGGCCTCTTAATAGATTTAAAGCTTTAATACCATCATCTACATTCTTTGTATATAAATATAAAGCACAAAGAAATAATGCACAGGTATTTTCTCTTTTTGTAAGTTTTAAATCCTTCATTAGTGTTTCAAATTCTGCTATTGTCTTAGGTAGTGCATTAATTTTTACTTGCATGTTTTTCTCCTCCTAGAGTGAATCAATCACTGCTCTTAAATATTCTGCAGAAACAGATGCATAGATAAAACTATCAATTAAACCATCTTGTTTCGCATCCTTAACTTTTGTCGCGATATCAGCATTTTCTTTTTCATCAACGAGAAAGACAATCTTAATATCAGGAAATACATTCCTAATATCTTTAATTTCATTAAGTCGGTCAATGTATCTTTTTCCCTTTGTATTTGTAACTTCTAAAAGAATCACCTCAGGATGATGCATACGAACAAATTCCTTGCTGAAAGACGAATTATGAATCAAAAAATCATATTGATATGTTTGAAATGCATTCACAATTGCCTTTTCAAATATTTTTGTATTTATATCTAATATAACTTTCTTCATAGACAAGTTCTCCTCATTTGCCTACTTTTACAATTGAATTTTACTCATAAAAAACTACTTTCCGCCCTATACTTTCGTACAGTTTATCGAAAAGTAGTTTTGTGTCTTATTCTTCATTTTCTAAATGAACAATTAACTTTGCATCACTTACTGCTAATGCAAGTTGTAATTTATTATCTAAATTTGTTTTTTGCAGCATATTTGCAACATGGTATTTAACCGTCGTTACTTCAATACACATTTCATCTGCTATTTTTTTATAAGATAATCCCTTTATCAAATAGCGTAATACTTTCATTTCGGTCTTTGTAAAATCCGTACTTTTTGCTGTACCAATCGTTACTGGTGGAGGCGAAGTTGGAAATATATGTTCTCCATTCATTGTGCGATTAATAACATTAATTAGTGTTTCTTCATCACCATCTTTATACCATAAGCTGTCAGCTTTAGCTCGTTGGGCTGCATATAATATTTCATAATCCACAAGAGAAGTTACAACGATAATCTTGATTCTTGGATAATCACTTTTTATTTTTTCTACAGCTACTATGCCATTTTCACGATTATCTGTCTGAACATCCATTAAAATTAAATCTATTTCATGATTTCGACAATATTCAATCGAATCATACGCACTTGATAAAGAAGCTACTACGTGATAGCCATTAGCTTTTTCAATGAAACTTTCAAATAATGTTCTTACCATTTTTTGGTCTTCAACAATCATTACATTTTTCATTTAACTTCTCCTTTTGAAATTCAACTCTCAACATAAACCGTGGACTACTTTCTACAATCATTACGCCTCCACTTCTTTCTACTTTCTGTCTTAAAGAAGTTAAGCCACCACCTTCTACTATCTTTCCTTTTGGCACTATACCATTATTAGTTATTTCTAATATGATTGAATCTTCTTCATTTTTACATGTGATATAGATTTCATTACCTTTAGCATGTTTTACGCAGTTTGTAATACATTCTTGTATCGCTAATAACATCTCTGCTTCGTGCTTAGATTCATCTTTTAACTTTCCATTTAAGATAAGTTTAATACCAATAGCTTCTGCCTTTTTTTCTATTATCTCATAAGAATCCTTCACTTTTCCTGCATGATACAGTAAAGCAATAGATTCTTCCCAAATCGCTGCATTTTTGCGTATTTCCTCAATATTTTCTAACTGTAGCAATGATTTTCTTGCGGACAAAATACTATGGCCTATATCATCATGTACTCTCATTTTCATTGATAACACTTCCTCTTCTTTGATAATTTCCGGAAGTTGTTTCATTAATTCATTTAATTTATCGTTTGTTTCTTGAAGGCACTTATTTTCTTCTTGAAGTTTTTTTTGTCGATACATTAACTCAGTTACATCTATTGCACTAATTTCTGTATAAAAGGTATGACTCTCTGTTTCAATTTCTGAAATATGAAAACGAATGAATTTACCATCTGGTAGTTCATATAATGGAAAATCTCCTTCTATTTTTTTAATGCCATAACACGGCACTTCTAAAGCATCTTTAAACTCTTCTAATGTCTGTATATTATTATCTAAAAATAAATTTCCTATTTCTATCATTTTTTCATTCACAAGACGTACTATTCCTCGTGAATCAAAGAAACATACTGCTGTAGGAAGTGTATCAAAGCCTTCTTTAAATAGATTCAGGTTCATGATAATCACCTTCCTTTATCTTCAGTGTTAAATACCATAACTCATCTTCATCTTTTTCTATTTCAATACTCGAATATATTTTCTTTAGTTTTGTAAAGTTACTATTCGTATCTACTGTTGCGTTTACTTGAATCACTCCCTTTTCTTCATAAACACAAAACAAAATACTTTTTAAAGTTGAAAAACTAGTCTCCAGAATATCTTCTAAATAATCATATATCCTGTGAATAATCCCTATTGGATATTCTTTCTTGATATCCACAATCATTTTCGCATCTATGCCACATAAACAAAGATTTGAAGATGTTTCATTCAAGCATAATTTTAATTCATCTATATCAATTACTTTCTTTTCTCTACCAATAAAAATCAAATTACTTTTTCTTTTAATATATGTACCTAAGACAATAATTTCTCCAAGTAAGAAACGAGCTTCGTTTATATCTTCTACTTCTTTTAATTTTTGTACTTTTTCATTTAATATTTTTACCTGCTCTGAAGTATCAAGTTCTATCAAATCATATAATCTAGATTCTTCTGTTAACCGTAAATAACGCTCCTGCTGTTCATGACTTACTTTAAGTACATCGCCTGTATCAATTAACTCTGCTTGTGTTAACTCTAATTCTTTATTGATTGAAACTAGTTTGGATATATCTTCTTGCCAGAAAATATATCCATGTTTTATATCATGGCCTTTAATGAGTGTATTTTCATCTAAAAGTGTCGCTTCTTTTAACGCCTTTTTTAATATATTTGTATCTGTAACAGGATTATCTATTGATGAATATAACAATTTAAAATCTTTGTTAAATAACTCTGCTTTCATTGTTGTAGCTTCAAATAGTTCCCTATAACCTACATTTGATTGAATCAATCCACTTTGAATACAACTTTCAAACATACTCATAAAAAATAGACATTGTGCTACTGTTAAATCTGAGAGCCAAACTCTTACAAACGGCACTTCTTTGGCATATCCAATTGCATAAAGAATAGAAATCACAAAAGGAAATAATGGCAAATATATCCAAGAGTCTTTTAACCTGCACTTTGAAACCATGATAAATAAAGAAATACCCGCAAAAGTAATCATCCATAACGCAACTATATAATATCCAATTCCATATGTATAATCTTTCGTCGATAATAAAGAATCTTTAAATATAAATACCCTTTGATGAATATCATTTGTTAAGACTAAAAGTAATAATATATTTGCCAGCACAAATAAATACTTTATCCATCCCGGTTGTTTTTTATTTCCTAAAGACATTGAAATAATAAATGCTTCCAAAGGAATAAATAACATTGGAAGATAGTAAAAATACCATAAATATCTTTGAATTGTATTATTCGTACTGCCAAATTTTATTGTTCTTACAACCATCCAGAAAATCATCAACAGTGCCACCGCACATAAATGTCTCTGAATTCTTTTCTCAACAATTCTCATTTTTAATGAGATATACCAAGCTGAAATGATTCCTATATAAATATAACTGCGTAATCTACTTGCAAAAGAAAAAGTTACTTCTGAAGCCGTAATATGTCTTAAATAGAGCGCAAAAAAGATTAACGATAAAAGAATGATTACAATCATCAAATTAAGCTTATGTATCTTTTTCATATTAATCCCCAACTCTTACTAAAAGTATAGCAAATGATATTCATCAATGAAAAAAATATGATATCAAAATATTTTAAGCAGTTAAAATAACCACAATAAGAAAAAGAAAAACATTACAATAATGATACAAACCACAATCAGTTTAAAAGCTAAAACATCGCCATATGTAATTGGAAGTGGTTTTTCATCTTTACCTAATTTTATGTGTACTTTTTCTTTATACTTTTTTTGATTTTTTAATTCTTTTTCAAAATCCTTGTTAGCCCATTTCTGAAAGTTCAAAGATTTTTTAGCTAATATTACAAATATTATACCAACAACAATTTGTATTATTCCAACGATTAGCATCCATATCCATTCACTTAATTTTGTGCCACAAAAGAAAGGAATAAGTGTTATTAACAGCCATCCAGCTCCACATAATGCTAAAATTTTTCCAAATAAACTATACGCTTCTGTACCATTATTTTGTGCAAATAATGCATCTACCGCAGCCTTACTAGTTGTAACAGAAACGTTTTTTCCAAATAAATCTGATACTTTTCTCATTGTTCTATCCTCAAACATTAATATACATTATCTTCAGTTATTCTTTAAAATATCTTCATCTTAATTTATTATTTTTGTATAAATTGAATATTCTTAGAGGATAATAAAATGACAAAAATTAAAAACACAAAAATAATAGGTATCATGATGTTAATCGTTGCTTGTTTATTTATCATATATGCATTTAAACATCCTGAAGCTGGATTTCCTTGGAGTAATCAAATTACTTATATATTATATGGATGCTATTTATTAGTTACGTTTATATTATTGGTATTACCAAAACCATAACACACTGTATATAGCATCATTGTGGAAATTCTTTTAACTATTTATTTTCTCACATGGCTCATATTTAACTTTGTCATAAAAAAATACCAATACTGATTGAAATTCGAATATTGGTATTTTTAGTTATATTATGCTTCGATTGTATCTTCTTCTAGATAAATACTATAAATCGTATCTTTAATTTGAACCCATTCATCTAAATCAGTTGTCCAGATATAATCTTCACCTTCTAGAATTCCTTGACGAATAAGTTTAATTAAATCTTCATCTGTATATGGTCCATATTTTTGACCATCACCACGTGTATAATACCAAATTTTATCCATAGCTATTTCCTCTTATCCTTCTGTACCAGCACTTTGTGTAGGTGCAGGTGTTGCTGTAGGTTGTGATTGCTTAGTATATTCATATTTATAATTTTCTTCATAAGAAGATGATGAATAAGAATTTGTATCTGCAGGATTAGCTGTAATAACAATACGATAATCAGTATTGCTGTTTAACTGATCTGCTTTAACAACAAGTGTTCCTGAATCAGAAGTGAACGACATTGTTCCTATTGCAATAGTGTAATTAGACGCATGTTCATCTTTTGTCCATGTGATTGATAAATCACCAGAATCAATATTGACGTTCTTTGAAGTAATTGTAGGTGTTACTAGTGGTGTTACTGGAGCGTTATATGTAAATTTAATATTAGCTGCATCACTTTCAGAATATTTAGCATCACTACTCTTAGCAGAAATATATGCTGTTTCATTTGCCCCATTAGCCATATTAGAACCATCCACATCCATAGATGTTGATGTTGTTTCTGTTTCCCATGTACCAATTGTAAATGTATAAGATGTAGCATTTTCTACTGCATCCCAGGTAAATGTAAATGTCTTACCATTTTGTGTATATTTAATATTTGCTGGTGTTGCTAATTTTTTGACTGGTGAAGAATAAACATAATCAATACTTGCCGCTTCGCTCTTTGAATACTTTTCTGTATCCTTTGGATAAGCCACAATTGTAATCTTATATGTTTGTCCATCCGTTAATTTATCAGCTCCAATACTAGCTGAATTACCTGCAGATTTAATCTTGATTTCATTTGGAGATGTATTTACAGATACTTCATAGTAACTTACATTTACAACACTATCCCAGTTTAGTGATAGTCCTGTAGCAGAAACATTACACTTAATATTTTGTACTGACGATAATGGTGGTAATGTACTTCCAGAAGAAGCAGATGGTGTTGGTGTTGTTTCTTCGAGATTATTATATTGATGATGTGTATTGTCACCCGCACCAATTATTTGATCTGATGAATTAACCGCAATTAATGTATCACCATTAGCCGCAATATATTTCACTCCAGCCCATTTAGCAGCTTCTTTTGATAGTTCATCTTTAGTTGAAGCAATAACTACTGCTTCTTTATCTGTAATACCTGCCACAAAGTCATTACCTACCGCTACAGCAGTGATATTTGACCATACGCCTGTATTTGTGCCAGTTCCACCATCTAATGAATATGTATTTACTTTTCCACTTGTAAATAATACAGCTACTTCTTTTTCACCTAAAGTGATATTCTTTACACCGCTTAACCCTTCTAAAGTATCACTAATTTCTAAGTCACCAGATACTAGAATTCTGCCATTTTTATTAATACCAATCGTATAATTTTCTCCAGCATATACTTTCGAAATATCTGACCAGTCTTCCACCTTGCAACTAGATTCATCACCAGCACACGCTACACTGCCATCTTCTTTAACACCAACATAATGTGTATTACTCATTGCAATATCTGTAATATTTTTCCATTTTCCTACTTCTGTTGGTAATGAGCCACTTGAAATCACCGTACCGTTTTTCTTTAAACCAACTAATGTATTTCCATCAGCTGTAATCGCAGCTAGTGAATCAAAATCACTGACACTTGGTGCATCTCCACTAGTTATCAGTTTTCCTTTATTTGTGATATAAGCAGAATATGTTTCAGCACTAACAAGTCGTTTTTCATTATTAATCGTTAAGCTTAATTCATTTGTTTGTTTAAATAGCTTAGTACATGCAAAAACTATTAGAGCAACTAATACAACAACAATACCCGCAATAATACCAATCTTTTTAGGATCTTTCTTTGCCGGTGCAGTCTTCTTATTGGTATTCTGATTCATTTTGTTATCAGTATCTTCTTGAATTTTCATTACCGAAGTAGCTTGGAGAGTATCCGTTGTTAGTAGCTTTGTTTTAGCTAAATCTTCTTCAGTTTCAAATTGTTTTGTTTGTTCTACAGTTGGTTCATCGTCATAACTATCATATTCATCAGAATCACTATTTTCATAATAACTTTTGTTTTCTTCTTCACCTGATGTTTGTTCTACAAAAGGAATTTCAACACTTGCATATGGAAATTCCACATCTGGCATCTTTAATTCTCTTGTATTAAGAAATAAGTCCTGAACATTAACATCATATAATTGAGCAATTCTTCTTAATATTTCAATACCGCAAACTGAATTTCCATTTTCCCATTTCATATATTCACTGACTGGTACGCCAATTTTAGACGCTACATCCATTTGAGCAAATGAAAAAGATTTGCGTAGAGCACTTAATTTTTCTGGAAGTTTATTTGTCATACATTAACCTCTATTCATTGAACATTGTACATAATTAAGAATAGAATTTCCAACCTTTCATGATGAATAATTATGTGAATTGTCACATATTTTCACATAAAATTTGCATTTTACTATATCTTTGTTAGATAATGTTCGAGTATGAAAAATAAAGTAATGAAAAAAGTAAGAAGAAGTATTGTTCTTATTTTCTCCGCTATCCTTTGTTTGAATATGTTTCAAGGTACATTTATTACAACGATTAAGGCTGAAGGAGAAGACGAACAAGTAAGTTATTCCCACAATCCTTATTGGGGAGGATGGGGCAATTGTACATGGGCTGCATGGCAGCTTGTCTATGAAGCCACAGGAATCGAATTACCAGGATTAGGAAATGCTGGTCAATGGTATGCAAATGCTATGGCTGCAGGATACACTGTATCAACTGAACCAAGAGCTAACTCCGTTGGCGTATGGAGTGGTCACGTTGTATATGTTACAGATTTTGATGGTCAAAACATTTATCTAAAAGAAGGTGGCTTCTTAGGTCACTACAACGAAGGTTGGGCTGATGGTTACAGTTCACGTTATGGTGAAGCATTAATTGGTTATATCTATATTCCTGGTGATATGAGTGAAATCAGTGCTCCAACTTGGTCAGAACAGTTAAATAGTGCAACTTATATATCTGATGCAACTACAGGTAATGGCGTCCAAAGAGCTATCTCTGAAGAAGTTAAAGATCAAGACATCGAAAACCTTGAAGAAGAAATTGTCAAAAAATATGATCCAGAGCTAGTAGAAACGATTAAATCTGAAGAAGAAAAAGCTATGAAAGATATGCTTCAAGAAGAACAACAGTTAACTACAACTGAAACTTCTCAACAAGTTAAAAGCTCTTCTAAAACTTCAAGCTTAGCTGCTGGAATCTTAGCACCACTATTAAAGAATAAAAAATAAGGCGTTTGCCTAATGTCATTAAGTTAATATGACGAAATATTTAGGATAAACCATAGAAAATTAAAAATCTATGGTTTTCTTTTTAAAGGCATTATTAAAAGATGTTTTTATATACATTGTTGGATTATTGATTATATTTAAAAATGAAAACTACATTTATTTAATTTATAATAAAGCTGTTAGTTGAATCTGTAGCCAAAGCTTACGAAAGAGTTCCCTTTAACTTTTCTTTCAAAAGATCTACCAGGTCGAATAGGTAGGATCTCTTTGGCTATCAGTTCTAAGAGATTAGGTGGTGCGCCACCTTTTTTCTTTATAAAAGACATTACTAAATGAATAGCCATTGAGATATTTATTTGATATTCATATTTTCTTTCATTCTTTTTAATCTTAATTTTACTTGCTTCATCAACAATAATCATAGATATATTAAACATAATCATTCTTGCCCAGATTTCTTGTTTAATAAAATCTCTTCGTTTAGAATGTAATGCATTTAAACTTATTGAATATTTAAGGTGTCTATAAGAAACTTCTATACCCCATCTAAGCTTATATAGCTTTTCGATATCTTCGCTGGTAAATTCATCTTGAGGAAGGTTTGTTATTAATGTCTCATAAGTTTCATTAACACCATCAATTTTTATTCGCACAAATCTATATGATGTTTCATAAAATCTATTCTCTTTGTTTATGAAATCAAATTTTTGGTTATTCATTAATGTTATGTATTTATTAGGTTGAGATTTTATTTCATTTGTTTGTAAATTAGTAAAAGTAATATTTACAATCATGTCAAAAGTCCCTTCTTTAGGAAGCAGTTTAAATCTATTGGCAATGCTTGTTTTACTACCTAAGTCTTTAATTCTTATTAAGAAATAACCACCTTTATTTCCAATATGCTCAAATAGATTAAAAGAATTGTATCCTCTATCTGCTATAAAGATTCCTTTCTCACCATTATATTTTTCACACATCTCAATCATTGCACTGATTTCGTTTTTTGTCTTACACCCTTGAATAACAGCGTCAAGGTATCGATGATTTAATATGTCATATAAAGCGTTTAAATGAAAAGCACTATTTGGCCTTACGCCTTCACCATTACTTTTATAAGTATCAAAATCATCACCATCAAAAGATATTGTAATACTAGAACCATCAACTGCTAAAAGCCTATATCCTTTATAAGTTTTGTTACATAAGAAAGATTTGTTAATTTCATTCATCAAAATCTTAAAAGCGTCTTCTTTTATCTTAGACCTTGATTCAATAAAGCCTGGTGCTGATACAACATTACAATCATGACCGAAGTATTTATACATTTCTTTCTTAATAGATTGTTGTCCCATGGATAAAATTATTTTTATATCATCTATAAAAGATAATTTTTTAGGCTCTCTGGTAAAATATGAATTTTTAGTAAGTAAACAAAGCTCATGTTTATTACCGTCCAGCTTTTTCAATTTGTTATTAAGTTTAGAAAATACTTTATTAGAGGACCTAGTCATAAGATACCTCCATTAAATGTTTCATGAGCGCTAAAACATTTGATTAAGCACAAATTTTGAATTAAAATTTTCATTTTGTAAACCTCGCTTTCACCTTCCTAACGATTAGCGCGAAGTGAAACGAGCGCTCGATTTTGAAAATTTTGTCAATAGTTTTTGAAGAAAAAAAGTAAAAAAATAAAAGGTACCCACTATTTTTAGTAAGTACCTAATAAATTTTTACCACATAATGTCATTAGCTTAATGACATTAGTATTATAGCTCATTTTGTTTTTCTTTCACTCCTTCCGCATTTACTTTATTATCTAATTCTTTTAGTAAACTTTGTCGATAACTTAGATGAAATTTACATTTACTGCCATTGGATAAATTGTATTTTTTCACTTCATCTTCAATCAGTTGAATATATTCTTTTTCATCCTTTGCTGGATTTTTAATCACGACAACAAATTCATCACCCTTAATTCTAAATATATCTTCACTATTTCCAGTAATACTATTACAAGCTTTCTTTATACAACTGCTAGCCGCAATAACAATTTCATCTCCCGTATCAAATCCATAAATCCGATTTATTTCTCTTAAATCATCAAGATGTATTAGTAACCATATAGTATCTTTCTTATGCTTTATTACTATTTGTTCATTCATGAATTTATCAAATGCTTTCTTGTTCTGTAACCCTGTCAATTGATCTTCCATCGACATTTTTTCATATATCGTCTGTTCAATGTGAAACGAAATATCATTAGATACCTTTTGAATAATTCCCAAGAATAATATGATAACAAAAAGTAATATACCAAACTGAAATATAGCATCATACCACGGTATTTGTAACAACCAGTATAATAAAAGTGCAAAAATACCACTTGCTCCTAATAGTCCAAAAGCATTTAGACATAGTTCTAATTCCTTAGTCTTATATTGTTTATATTCTTTCCATAATAAATAAGTCATACTGATTACACCTGTAAATAATAAGACATGGGTAATAAATAACATTTTTATAAATTGAATTTTAAAAACAAGATGCACAATACCTTGTATTATCGCATTGTAATATAAGACAATAATCCAGAGGCTTGGTAACCATTTCTTATCGTCATGAACGGTATTTTTCACAAAATGCACCATAGGTACAGACATTAACATAAATGCATAGAATGATAATAAACTTCCTTTAGCGATAAATTTCCCATTAACTTGAAATAATCCAGAGTCTGTCCTGCACCAGTAACTACATATACATAAAAATAACGCAACATCTAAAAATCTTTTTTCTTGTATACCATGATGTTTCATATAGCTGTAAATCGCTGATGAAATAATCGATAAGCAAAACATTGCCTGTGTAATAAACAATACAAGATTGGAATTTTGCATATGAAAGCTTGCCATTCTTTGTAAAGAACCTATAACTGGGGGTGAAATTAGCATTTTACTATCTTTAACATTTTCATAAGTAACGCATAATGGAATATCACTTATTTCAACTGGTAATACTGTATCTGCCCAAAGTTTCCCCTTCATCTGTTTATTTCTCACAAAAGAAGTATCTTGATATTTATATAAAATATTATCCCCAACAGAAATAGATAAACCATCTGTAACTTCATCAAAAGATATTACTTTATTAACATCTTCTGCACTTAAGCTGTCATTATATAAAACAATATTGTTACTACTGTCTTTTGGAATAAATCCAGGAAGTTTTACATCTATTCTTTTACCATCTTCCACTCTATACCACCCATCATATAATGAAACTAATTGTGTATTATTTGACTCTTTAAATCCTGAAAGAAGAACTAGTACGAGAAAGAACAAGAAAACCATAATTACTTTTTCGAGTTTTTCGCAGTGTGTATTATGTAACCTGGACATTTACTATTCCCCCCCTGTTTCTAAAAACGACCCTTCTCGAAAAATCATATTTTGCTTATTTATCTTCATTTTCATATCTTCACTTTTTGTTATCCCCCCTCATCTTTTCTGCTTTTTTGCAGATTTTTTATTTACACTATTGACATATTGCCTTTTCTGCGGCTCGCTCCGCTCGCTTTTGTTAAAGCTGAAGGAGGTAAGCTTTATGCTTAAATTTGTTCAGACTCAACAAGAGTACAAGTCTTTTCTTTCTACTCAGAAACACATGCTTGGCTATTCATCCATTAAATCCCATTCAGAATCCAAAAAGATTCGTAGTATGTTATGGAAGCTCGCAAAACTTGAAACCGATTCTATCAGCTCTATTCTGCTTTCTCTTTATTCTCAAAATTTTGGACGTCCTGCCATTGATCCTCTCATTTTCATTCGCTCTTTTCTCCTTATGCTTAAGCTTAAGGTTTGGTCCATTGATGAGTGGTGTCAAAAGCTCAATGTCGATCCTGTTTTACAGTATGTTATTGGCACTTGGAATCCACCTTCTACTGCTTCCCACTATGATTTTATCAATCGAATCATGCATGATGATCCAAATCTTCATACCTACTTTCCTGCTAAAAAGAATTCAAAATCTGTTCGCATTAAAATCAAACGAAATGAAAAATGGGAAAACTATGACGATGAAGATACTAAATCATTGGCTGATAAATATATCAATGGCGCAGATTGCGATCGTGACAGAGTTTCCTATTCCTTAGAAAAAATCTTCTCTCTTCTAGCTGTTAACCAATCTGTCAAGCTTGGATTAATCAACAATGAAAACCTAATTCTTTCTGGGGATGGTTCATGCGTACATATTCATTCAAGTCCTCTCGGTCATAAAGTAAATTCTGTACAAGATGAAACCTGCAACTATCGTTATACTGCGCCTGATGCCGATTTTGGCTGGGATAGCGATCTTGAAAAATGGTATCTCGGATATACTCTCTACAATATATCCTGCTACAATCCAGTTTATAAGACAGATCTTCCCGTTTATTTGTCTCTTGGTTATGCATCTACACATGATGCTTTAACTACCATCACTTCAACCGCAAGAATGCTTGATATAAATCCTGATCTGAAACCACGATATATGTGTTTTGACAGTGCAATGGATTCAACAAACATCTATAAATATCTTCGCCACAAGAATATTATACCTATCATTGACTGGAATCCTAGACATACTGGTTCAAGGAATCCGTACACAAAATTTGAAAATATGGATTCTGATGGTGTTCCTTTATGTGCTAACGGAAACCGAATGATTCGAGATGGCTATGATAATTCCAAAATGGCTACCAAATACAGATGCCCTGTTATGATGGGAAAAATTTCTTCCTGTCCTTTATTTGGCAAATGTACCTCTTCTTCTTATGGCAGGGTTGTAAAAATTTACGATAAAACCGACTTTAAGCTATTTGGACCAATTCCTTACAAAAGTAACAAATGGAAAACCATTTACAAAAATAGAACATGTACAGAACGAGTCAATAATCGAATTCTAAATGACTATGGATTACATAAAATGTTTATTCGCAACCGTTCAAAGTTTCAGTTTTTCTCAATAATTTCCGGCATCTCCATACATATGGATGCATGGATAAAAGCATTGAAAGTCTAAATACTATTACAATTTAAATTTTTCAAGGCATCTTAGGATGTCTTTTCGTGCGTAAACACATGCAATATTTTATAAATGTTGTATTCTTAGATTTTTCTTTCTTGTTTTTTTTACGTTTAATCACCTACTTTCCGAGAAGACTCAAATTTTTAAAAGATATTACGATTGTATTTATAAGAAAGGTTGAACCAATATGGAAGAAAATGTTAAATATATTTTAAACAATAATACTCATGTTCTTCATAAGTACAATTATGATGGTTGTCCAAATTCAAAATCACTAATTAATAATTCTCTTAAATTTGAGGATGCCGATACCGTAATTGCCTATCGTTCACCTGGATACGTTTTATGTGAAAAATGTTTCAAAGAAGCCATTTGTAATGCAGAAAGGATTAAAAAACAATGAAAAAGAAATCTTTAGTATTTATAACAATTTTTATATTTGTTTTCTCTTTAATTGGTTGTGCTGGTAAAAATAAAGGAAAAATCAACGAACCTCTTACTATTGGAGATATTTCATTAACAGCATCAAATCTTAGATTCGGTGATCGGGATTCGGCAAAAGATGACAAATGGGCAACTTTAGATGTCAAAATAGAAAATAATACTAAAAAACCTGTTTCTATATGGTGGAATTACGGAATCCTTGATTACAACAATGGATATGAATTCGTTGGTGAGCATACAATTTATAATGCGGATATTGATAAAGTAGGAGAAATCGTTTTTATGGAGGATTTACAACCACTAAGCAAAGATACATACAGATTTGCATGGAACGTACCCGAAGAGCTTACAACTGACACTAAACCTTTAGTATTTAAAATAACACTAGACAATAAAAAATTTGAAATTGTTCTACGATAAATTTCAAAAAATCTATAAAGTAAAAAAGTTACGATAACTGTTTATTTTCTGAAGAACTGTCAATCGTAGTTTTTTTATTGATATCCTTTGAGGGATTCTTTTCATTTTCATTTATGTTTAAAAAGAAATGAACAAAACGAAAAACTTAAATGTCTTTGTTAATTAAATGATATCAACTAGGTAAAACAAGAAGAAATCTATACCTATGATAAATAATAAATGTTATAGAATTTAAAGGGTGGAACTGATTTATTTTGATTAAAAGTCATAAATGAAGAAGCAACTATAGTAACTTCTAAATCATTAAAACCTCTCAATCGCAACATTTTTTAGTAAACGCTACCAAAATTTTATCAAAATCCGTTGACAGGCTTAATTTTTCAATGTAGATTATTCATGTCATTAGGATTGTAACTGAAGTGCAGGCAACACCTAAGATAGTTTAAATAAGATATTTATGTCTTTTTGTGCTATCTTTAGGTGTTTTTTTGTTTACAATAGTGACTAGAGGGGATCGTAATGAAAGTTTTGAAGACATTCAACAACAATATTGCTTTAGTCGAAGATTCTTTTCGCCAAGAAATGATTCTTATGGGAAAAGGAATTGCTTTTGGTCTTAAAAAAGGTGACAGCATCGATAGCAGCAAGATTGAAAAAAAATTTGTTTTTGATACTAGAGAACTTAATGATAAATTCACTGCTCTATTTAATCAGGTACCGGTTAAATATATTGAATTATCTTCTAATATCATTGACTATGCTTCAAAAGAATTAAACATTACTTTCGATAACAACATCTATCTAGCATTAAGTGATCACATCAGCTATGCAATTGAGAGATATCAAAATAATGAACAGCTAAAAAATGCTCTATTATTTGATATCAAGAAATTCTATCCTAATGAGTTTAAAGTGGCTTTAAAAGCACTGGACATGATTCGTTATGAAACAGATATCATCATGAGTGAAGACGAAGCAGGATTTATTGCAATGCATTTTGTTAACGCCAGCCAGTCTGGTGAAGCAATGAGTCAAACAATTGCTATCACAAAAATAGTTGATGATATTCTTCAAATTGTAGAATATCACTATCATTTGAAATTAGATGAAAACAGTATCAACTATATTCGTTTTGTGACCCATATCCGCTATTTTGCTAAACGTTTATTTACTGATGATATATCTAATGACGGTCAAGATGATGACTTATTTGAACAAATCAGAAACAAGTATAAAACAAGTTATGAATGTTGTTTGAAAGTTAAAAAATATATCTTGATTAACTATCATAGAGAACTTGGAAACGATGAGATGGTGTACTTTATGTTACATATCAATCGTGTATGTTCTAGACAAATCTAATCCATGTGCTGTTACCACAAAATAACTCTAAAGAAAGGGAAATAAAATGAGTAATTTTGAAGCAATGGCAAAAGAAATCGTTGCAGGTGTTGGTGGACAAGAAAACATTGATGCTGTAACTAACTGTATGACACGTTTAAGATTCACATTAAAAGATGTTAAAAAAGCAGATGAAAATACATTAAAAAATATTAAAGGCGTACAAGGTGTTGTGAATAAAAATGGACAATTCCAAGTCGTTATTGGAACAAGTGTTCCTGAAGTATGTGCTGAAATCAAAAAATTAGGCAACTTCAGTGAAGATGTTAAAGCTAGTGAAGAAAAAACAGGTATTATCAACGCTGTTTTAGGTGCAATTACTGCTATCTTCCAGCCAATCGTTCCTGCTATCTGTGGTGCAGGTATGATTAAAGCTGTTCTAGCTTTAGCTACAACTTTCAAACTATTAAATACTGCAGATCAAACATATGTTCTATTAGCAATGGTAGCAGACAGTGCTTTCTACTTCTTACCAGTATTCTTAGCTGTAAGCAGTGCACGTCGTTTTAAATGCAACCAATTCGTAGCAGCTGTTTTAGGTGCTATGTTAATTCACCCTACTTATTCAGGACTTGTTTCTGCTGGTGAAGCTGTTCATTTCTTCGGTTTACCAGTAAAACTAGTATCTTATGGTAGTTCCGTAGTACCAGCAATCTTAATTGTATGGTTAGCAAGCTATGTAGAAAAGTTAGCAAATAAGATTTCTCCAAAGAGTGTAAAAGTATTCTTAGTACCATTACTAACTTTAATTATCACTGCTCCTATTGCCTTCTCACTAATTGGTCCTTTAGGAAGTATGGTTGGCGATGTACTTTATGTTGTATTTGATTTCTTAAATAATCAAGCTAGATGGGTAATTCCAGTACTCATGGGTGGTCTATGTCCATTATTTGTTATGACTGGTATGCACTACAGTTTCTTACCAGTACAACTTGCTCAATATGCTACTTTAGGATATGGAACATTACTTGGACCTGGTATGCTTGTCTCTAACTTATCTCAAGCTGGGGCTTGCTTTGCTGTAGCTCTTAAGAGTAAAGATTCAGAAATGAAATCTACAGCTATCAGTTCTGGTACAACTGCTCTATTTGGTATCACTGAACCAGCTTTATATGGTGTAACAATGCCTCTAAAGAAACCATTATTCTGTGTAATGGCAAGTGGTGCTATTGTTGGTTTATTCGCTGGCTTAACTAATATGAGAACTTATGCAAGTGCTACAGCAGGTTTAACAGCATTACCTGTATATATTTGCGATGACTTAAGCAATGTAAGAAATGCTGCTATTGCTATGGTAGCTTCTATTGCAATCTCATTTGTTCTAACTTACTTCTTTGGTGGTGTTGATGCTAAAACTGAAAAACCAGAAACTATTCAAGATCCAAATGCAAAAAAAGAAACAAAACAATTAAACAACTATATTGAAATTGATTCACCAGTAAGTGGTAAAGTCGTTAGTTTAAGCGAAGTAAAAGATGATGTTTTTTCAAAAGAAATCATGGGTAAAGGTATTGCAATCGAACCAACTGTTGGTAAAGTTGTAGCTCCATTCGATGGTACAGTCAGTGCAATCTTCCCAACAAATCATGCTGTAGGTTTAAAAAATGCAGAAGGCGTTGAAGTACTTGTTCATGTTGGTTTAGATACAGTTGAACTAAATGGCAAAAACTATACAGGACTAGTTAAAAATGGCGACACTGTTAAAAAAGGTGATACATTAGTAACTTTCGACATCGATGCAATTAAAGCAGCAGGTTATGACGTTATCACACCTGTTATTATTACAAACAGCAATAATTACGTAGATGTTATTGAAACAGAACAAAAAGAAGTAAACGCTCTTGATTGTTTATTAAAAGTATTCAAATAGGAGGATTAATGAATTATACATTTCCAGAAAACTTTCTTTGGGGAGGTGCAACTGCCGCTAACCAATGTGAAGGTGCCTACAATGAAGATGGTAAAGGACTGGATATTCAAGATTTCATGCCCGATGGAATTATGAAAGGGCCAAGTAATACAGTTCTAGAAAGAAACTTAAAACTTAAAGGAATTGATATGTATCACCATTACAAAGAAGATATCGCTCTTTTTGCCGAAATGGGATTCAAAGTATATCGTTTCTCTATTGCCTGGTCTAGAATTTATCCTAATGGTGATGACGCACAACCTAATGAACTTGGTCTAAAGTTCTATGATTCTGTTATTGATGAATGTTTAAAGCATCATATTGAACCATTAATTACATTAAGTCACTACGAAACTCCATATCATCTTGCAGAAAAGTATGATGGCTGGAGAAGTCGTGAGTTAATTCAGTTCTATGTGAATTACGTTACTACTGTATTTAACCGCTATAAAGGAAAAGTAAAATACTGGCTTACTTTCAATGAAATTAACAGTATCTGGCACTTCCCACTAATGGGTGCAGGTATTCTTACACCAAAAAGCGAATTAACAAAACAAGATTTATATCAAGCTGCACATCATGAACTCGTCGCAAGTGCTTTAGCTGTAAAAATAGGACATGAAATTGATCCAAGCAACAAAATTGGCTGTATGGTTCTTGGCTTAGTCAGCTACTCTAGAACATGTAATCCATTAGATGCTCTATATAAAATGGAAAATGACCGTAATGGTGATTTCTTCACAGATATTCATATGCGTGGTTATTATCCTTCTTATGCATTAGCAGAGATGGAAAGAAATAACATACATATCAAAATGGAAAAAGAAGATACAGAAATTCTTCAAAACACATGTGATTTCTTATCATTCTCTTACTACATGAGTAAATGTTACGCTCATGATCCTGAAAACTATGATGTTACTAAAGGGAACTTAACAAGTGGTGTTAGAAATCCATATTTAAAGGAAAGTGACTGGGGATGGCAGATTGATCCAGTAGGATTAAGAATCCTTCTAAATCAGTTCTACAACCGATATCAAAAACCTCTATTCATTGTTGAAAATGGCTTAGGTGCAAAAGATGAACTAATTTCTGATGGTAATGGCAGCTATACAGTAGATGATCAATATCGTATTGATTATATGAACGATCACTTGGTAGAAGTAGCTAAAGCTATCACATTAGATGGTGTAGATGTACTTGGTTATACATCTTGGGGATGCATTGATTTAGTCAGTGCTTCCACTGCTGAAATGAAGAAGCGTTATGGTTTCATCTATGTTGATAGAAACAATGACGGTACAGGTACATTTAAGCGTTATAAAAAGAAATCATTTGAATGGTATAAAGAAGTTATTCATACAAATGGTCAAAGTTTAATAGAAAATAATTAACTATTGAAGTAGATGTTAGCTGACATTGCTATCATCTACTTTTTCTTTTTTCTTTCTATCTTATTTGCGTGATACAATTTTTCTATGAAAAATATTTTATGCTCAGAATATCAAAAAGAATTTATTTATCACGACTTATTATCACAAAGTAATGGAGAACTTGGCACAAGGTTATTTACATTAAGTAACCTGCTTGAAACAAAAAACGAAAATAAAGAAAAAACAGCATTTACCGTAAGAAGAAAGCTCTTGAGAGAAAAAGATCAATATCCTTGTTACAGTGCAATGTTTAATTATCCTGCATTTATCGATGAAATATTATCTTTTGCTAGAGAAATGATACTATGGAAAATTCCTGTTTCTTCTTTGCCCCACGCAACTAACCGTGAAATTGAATTATCTAAAATACTAAGTGTTATTTTAGAAGAAGATTTAGCAGAAAAAGAAATTGTTTCTACATGTTTTGATAATATCAATAAGATTGATTCTTGTGAGAATGTTATTATTCATCCCCAATTTGAAACAAACTACTTCAATTACAAATTGATGGAAGAAATATTGCAAAAGCCTAACACAACACTTGTTTCATATGCTTCAGATAGAACCAGCTATGAACTAAAATACGCCCTAAGTACAAGACTTGAAATAGAGGCTGTCGCTCAAGATATCTGTAAATATAATAAGCCATGCAATGTAATTTTATGCAGTTATGAGGAACAGTATCCAGTATTAAAACAAGTTTTTAAACGTTATCATATCCCTTATTATGCCTATAAGGAAAATGTTGATGTTCAACTCCCATCGGTATTTGTTTCTCTTGCTAAACTTGCATTTTATAAGGACAATGATTCTTTTGTAGAAGCCGTTAAATATAACGCTTTTAACATTAAAGCTAACGGTAAAGTTTTATCATTCTTTAGAGAACATCCTGATGCTTTCAAAGATACTATCGAGCCTGTCTCATTACCTGATTTTTCACATGATGAAAGAAAAATGAATAAAATCATTGAAGAATGCAACGATTATCTTGATAACATCAAAGAAAGTTTAACAATTTTATTCAATACTGGTACTGTACTTGAAGCTATTCAAAATGCCTATACCGTAATGTCTTCATCTACTTTACTGGATAATCCTGTTGAACTTGAAACAGGAATACATATTTATTCTATTTTAAGTAATACACTTGATGAAATTCATCATGAAGAAGATTTTATATTTTTACTCAAGAAAATTGCCTCAATTTCTGTGACTGCAGATATGAACTATTCTTCTTTTTGTACAGTAACTGATTTAAAGCACCCTGTACCTTCAAAAGAAATATCATATATCTTAGGTTGTTCAGGTAGAACTTATCCTGGAATTCCTGTTAAAAAAGGCTTATTTGATGAAGCATATGTTGCTGAGATTTCCAGCTATCCTTCTTTAACAGATCGTCATCATGCATATATCAAACAACTTGACTGGACTTTACATAGTGCAAATCAAGTCATTTATTCTTATGCAACAAACGATTATCAAGGTAGAGAAATACAACCAGCTTTTGAAATCAAGCAACTTATTCCTCATGAATCTAAATGGGAAATAGTCACCCCAAATAATCAAAACAATGACAAGCACAAATTAGACCCTGATACAGCCACAAAATTATTCTTAAATAAAGATCATTTAATTACTGGTTCTGTATCAAGTATCGAACGATATTTTAATTGTCCATTCTCTTATTTCATCGCTTCTGGCTTAAAAGTCCAGGATGATGCTTTCAAAGATAATGACAATGCCTATATTGGTACTGTATCTCACAGCGTTATGGAAAATGCTCTTAAAAAATATGATAAGAGTTATCCTAAGATCACTGATGAAGAAATCGAGAATATTCTTAAACCATATTTTGATGAATTAGATACCTTGTATCCAGTAAATAGTGTGATTCATCATCTTACAAAAGAAAGATTATTACATTCTTTACGTGTATCTATAGATTATTTACAGGATGAAGAAAATAACACATTATTTAAACCTCTTGAGCAAGAAAAACGCTTTGAATCTAGAATATTCAATCAAATTGAATTGCATGGAATAATTGACCGTGTTGATGAAATCAATCATAAATACAGAATTATTGATTACAAGTCCAGTGAACATTCACTTTCTGAAACCAAAATAAAAGCAGGTTTACAATTACAACTACTAACTTATTTAATCGTATATGCAAGTTTATCTCAAAAAGAAATAAGTGGTGCATATTATTGCAACTTGCAAACTTCTAATTCTACAATTGAAGCTTCTACTGGTTATACTGCTAAAAATGGTATAGAAAAAGTAGAAATGACTGAAGAAACTTATAAAGGTGTCATGTATGATGGTAAGAAATTAAAAGGCTGGACATTTGATTCAACAAGTGATGAATATACTGACTATGAAAAATACTATAATCCAGCTAAAAAAACATTTAACTTTGATGCTGTAAAAACAGGCATCAATGAAATATATAACTATTTTGCAAATCAGTTATTAGATGGTCATATTGAACTTGAACCTGTTAAAGGGGCCTGCACATTCTGTAAATATAAATGTATATGTCATTTTAACAAAACCGAAAAAGAACCAACTTTAGTCTTAGATAAAGACTTTACTTTTGAAAACAAAAAATCAAAGGAGGATGAATAATGCCATTAGATAAAAATCAATCGTTAGCTGTTAATACTGTTGGCACAAACATCCTTGTGTCGGCTTCTGCTGGTGCTGGTAAAACAGGAGTACTTGTTTCTAGACTAATTAAAAGATGCCTTGTGGATCATGTATCATTAGATGAGATACTGGCTGTTACTTTTACAGCTGCTGCAGCAGGCGAAATGAAAAATAGAGTAGCTTTCCGTTTACAGGAAGAATACCAGAAAGATGATTCTGATAGAAAATGGATTGAAAAACAGATGGTTCTTTTAGCTACAGCAAATATCACAACCATTGATGCTTTCTGTAAAACGATTATTGAAAAATACTATAACGTTATTGGTTTAGATCCTGCCATGCCTAAAAATATCTTAGATGATGGTAGAAAACAAATACTCTTTTCTAATGCTTTGCATAAAGCTATTGAAATCATTGATTTACAACATCATCAAGACTTACTGAACGTATTAGAATACTTATCTGTTAGAAGTGAAGATTACGATTCCTTGCAAACAATCATCAATAAGATTATTACTGTTTCTGAAGGAACTGATGATTGTGAAGCTTGGCTACGCCATGCTTATTCTTCATTAAGTGTAGACATATGTATGCAGGATGAAGAAATACGTAACCACTTTCTTGCGCAGTTAAAAATATATCTACTTTCTTTGCAAAACAGTTTATCCACAATGAAGTCTTTTGCTTTATTAGATGAAAAGCTTTCCTTAAAGATAGATGAAATTACAAAGGTAGAGAATCGATTAACTTTTGTTATGTCAGCTCTAGAAGATAATGACTATGAACAGTTTGTTGATCGTTTAATCACAGCTTCTTTAGATTTTAAAACACCATCAAATGGTAAAAATATTGAATATACTGTTGTTCGCAAAAAATTTACTGACACCTTAAAAGTATTATCTAAAAATTTATATGATATGCGTACATATAAAGAAGATAGCAGAGATATACAACCTATCGCAAAAACTTTGCTTGATATCGTACGCTTAACAGCAAGCCTATTTGAAGAAGAAAAGAAGAAAGAAGTATGTATGGACTTTTCTGATATGGAAAAATATGCATATCAAATTCTTACAAAAGATAACTCTGCTATATCAAAAATTTATCAAAATACTTTTAAAGAAGTCATGGTTGATGAATTTCAGGATACTTCTACCCTTCAAAATGAAATTATCAAACTACTTGCAAAACAAGGAACGATTTTCAGAGTTGGTGATGTCAAACAATCTATTTATCGCTTCCGCCAGGCAAAACCTGATTTAATGCGTTCATTATTTACTGAAGAAAATGAAAAAACAATTGTCTTAGAGCAC
>OIYG01000749.1_pt1 | contig 28856 bp, 36 predicted proteins | sample 1587861 | NCBI WGS metagenome assembly OIYG01 (sample SAMN03283272) | human gut metagenome | biome: human-associated habitat; material: feces | host: Homo sapiens | place: Peru | collected 2012 | reverse complement strand
ATATACTTACTTTATCAACTTGTTATAATAATAACGAAAAAATGGTAGTTCATGCCAAACTTATAAAAAAAGAAAGCAAATAAAAAATGTGATGTTATATAAATTGCTGTCATCACATTTTTTATTTTTTAGTTTTTGTTTTCAAAAGTTATTCAGAGAATAAATGAAAATCAAAAATATAAAAAATAATTCAAAGTCGGAATTGTACTACCTCCCGACAATTTAATTATAACACACTTTTCTTTGCTTTTACATATAAAATTTATATTTTTTATTTGCTATTTTTATACATCTTTTATATTTGTTATTCTATCTTCATTATCAATTAAATTATTACCATATATAATAAAGTTTTCAATTAACTGTTCTATAGAGTTATATTTTCTAGTATCATTTGGATATGTTGGGGAGTATATATAAACCATGTTATCTTTTTTCTCAATAATATATTCTAAACTTAATAACTTAAAGAATACCTTACCTTTTGAATTAAATATTTCTTTTATTTTATTAATATTATTCATATTTACACCCACCATATAACAATATTATACCACATATTGTTAATAATTCATTCTAAATACAGCTACTGCATACCATTTGTTATTCGCTTCATATACACTAACAGCTATTGCTCTATTTTGTTCTCTTAGCATTGTTGCATTATGAGTTGGACTATTTTTCCACGCTGTAAAGAAATCACTTCCTATTGATCCATCACCAATATTTTCACCGAATCCGTATCCAGAGCTGTCATGTGAATAATTATCAACTATTTCTTTTGCTCTCCTGTCTGCTTCCGTTTGAGCCTCTGTTGTAACTGGAAGTTCATCTAATCCTTTTGATTTTCTATACTCATTTATTTGTCTTACATAACTATCTGATATGTCTTTTCTATATCTTTCTACTATTTTAGGAACATCTTTACTATTACCAGAAGAATTAGTATTAGATGTATTTTTGTTATTATTTGATACAGGAGGTGTAGAAGGTGTTTTTTCTTTTTCTTTAACTTCTACTATAAAATCTTTTTTAGTTTTATTACCTGATTTGTCTGTTGCTATCATCTTTAAGTTATACTCCCCTACTTTTGATATATCAAAACTTCCTTCAACAGAAAGAATCACATCAGATAAATCCTCAGCTATAAAATATTTAGTTAAATCTACATCTTCACTATCTTGAATAAGAGATATTTTATCTTCATATTTAGTAAATATAGGTGCTTTGGTATCTTTTATAATAACTTTAAATGTTTCTTCTTGTTTTTTATATTTTATCGTTAATGTATATTCATCTGGTTCTATTAGACCAGTTTCGCTATTCTTCTTTATGTTGTTAGCCAATTTATAATCTTTTATATTCTTAGTAGAATCAGCATCTTTTAAATAATAAGATACATCATTTATAATATCATCACCGTATTCAAAAATAAATGATTCTTGTTTTAGTTCTATCTTTTCTTCTTTATGAAATATTAAAATTAATCCTACTAAAAATATAATAGTAATTAATGAAATTATTATAATTGGTTCTTTCTTATTTTTCATCCTTACACCTTCCTATGTACCAAGATGTGGATTAACCACATCAAACAGAACTATGTTACTTCTTTTCAAAATGAATAGCCTTATCTTCAGTATATACAACCTGATTAGACCATATTGCAATTTTATAATATGCTTCTTTTTTATGATAAATTAAAGTCCGTTTTGAAATTTTTAATTCTTTGATGATTTCTTCATCAAACTTGTCATAAATATATTTTTCTTTTAAAAACTGTCCTGCTATTTTATCACTTTGTTCTAAAAGTAATATATTAGTTATAAACTTAGTTACCTGATCATCATTCCATGAACATCTTTCAATTAATTTATCTTCAAAAGAATGATTATTTCTTTGATTACCAGAAAATGTAACTATACTTGCTGAGTTCATTGGAGTTGTTAGAATTTGTTTCATTCTTTTTTCAATTAATGGTCTATATAAAATACAAATTCTTTTCCCATTCTGTATTGTTGCTTCTTCATCAATAAGTTTTATGGGATAATAGTTTACTCCATCTATTTGGATCAAAATTAAGCATTAGTATTAGCTTTTTCACTTTGAATTACTCTAACATTAATTGCTTTACCTAAATCTTCATCAAAATCAAACTCAACTACATCACCTTCAGTTAAAGTTTTAAATCCTTTCATTTTAATTTCTTTGAAATGAACAAATACATCTTTATCCACTTCTTTACATTCAATAAATCCATATCCTAACTTATCATCAAACCATTTTACAATTCCTTGCATAACTAAATCACTTTCTCCTTTTCTTTTCTTTAAATTCTTTTTTATTTTCTTTTACGACAGATACATCTTCTTTGCTTTCTTTTTGGATAAAATTTCCTACTGATACATCATATAAAAAGTTTATTTTATTCTTTAAACAATTAATAAAAAATATAATAAATATAAACATTGTTGATATGAAAAATGTTAATAATTTTGTTGAGTATATCATAAAATTAATATTTATTAGGATCAATAATGGACAAATCAATATAAATAGCACCGTGCATTTATATATTTTCTTAACATCTAAGTTATCAATATAACGGTGATACAATATCAATGCTATTATACAACAAGTTAAGTAACAATATAACTTACTAATCATATCTTTTAGTAACATTTTTATTGTTAAAGAATCCTTACAAATAATTTTATCGCAAAGATTAAATCCTATTTGTAGGTGTGCTAAACTTTCTAGTGCTAACCAAAATAAATATAATACAAATACCAATCCTAAAATGTATTGCAAAATTATTAAAATGTTAGATACTTTTTTATATTTTTGCATCCTCTTATTACAACCTTCATTACACCAATATTCAGTAGCATTTTTACCAAAAATATCATTGTACGCCATTTTTAAAGTCTTGATTTCAATCTCCTCCTATGACATCTATTCCTAATGATACTTCTACAGCTTTTTCTACTTCTCTTAGTGTTACCTTATCTAGTGTTCTTAAATATTTTTTTATCCTAGATTTTGGTACTGTAAGAATTTGTTCACATAAAATCATTTCAATTATTTTTTTACCCATAAAAACATTTTCAGTCATTACATGAACAGGTAAATCTGTCTTTTTTAACTTAGTAGTAATCGGTACTACTATTACAGTTGGAGAATAAATATTTCCTAATTCGTTCTGGATTATCAAACAAGGTCTTAATCCACTTTGTACATTAATATACGAATCTGCTAAATCAAATAAATATATTTCTCCCTTTCTAAATCTACTACTCATCATTACAACGATTCCATCTGTCTAATTCCAAAATATAATAAGCATTGGGTTGATACTTTAATTTTTTATATCTTCTTTCATTGGGATCTAATACTATTCTTAATGTACATTCATATCCAAAACTATCTAATAATCTTAATAGTTTCTTTTTACCGTGCTTTTTTACTAAATCATATCCACAGGCACAATTACCATACATTCTTAGATTTTTTAATACCCAATATGGAATTAGTTTTTCTCTTTTAGAAATTTTCATTTCTGTAGCCCTCCTTGAAGTCTAATATATTAGACTTTTATTCCAAAAAATTAGACCAACTTTATTAGGTCAACTACAAACATACTTCTAATTGAAAAACATTGAATTAGATCTTCACCATCATAAACATAATATACTGAGTCATCTTTAATAGCAATTATAGTGAGAAATTTTCCATGATTTTCGGATACAGCATTATACACCTTATACCTTTCACCGATTTTAATTACTAACTTTATCCCTCCTTTTTCATCAGTCTAATGTATTAGACTACAATTAAAGGATACATTATTTTTTTTAATTTGTCAATCCCCTTATAAAAGCCGTATAGAAAAATCTATACAGCTTTTTACTATTTTTGTTTCATAAATGTAGAATTTTTTAAATTAGATGTTATATTGTTTAAATTTTCTAATCCTTCAATACTACTTACTGAAACAGTACACATCATACCAATTACTTCTATAAAATCTTCTAATTTTGATTCTAAGGAATTAAGTCTATCATTTTCTTTGATAGTAGCTAAATAATCATTTATTAAGTTAGTTAGCTTTTCCTTAAGTGTCTCAAATGTTTTAAAAGAAATACTTCCTTGTTTATTTAATTCTACTTCTATACTACTTAATACTTCCACTACTTCACTTACTACTACATTATTTTCTTTAGACATAATTTTTCCTCATTTCTTTCATTGTTTGATATGTTATGATAATTAGTCTTCTAACATAGCCATAACAAAACTTAGTTTCTAGTTATAACTATGTTGTTTCTATATTCCTCCTTCCCTTCAAAAACTAAGTTATCATCATTATTAAACATAAGTTTCTCTTAATAAATAAGGAAATCTATCACATATATAATACTACAAAATAAGTATTACAGTCTATAAATAGTCTAATATATTGTACTTTTATTATCAAATATAGTCTAATATATAGACAATTTATTAAAAAAAATGTAAAATTATTATAGTAGTAAATTTATGAAAGGTTCTGAATTATGGATAATAGAAATGTTTTAGAAGTTTTGGGTTTTATAATTGACAGCTATGAAAAAAAACATAATATTAAAACTACTGAAATAGCTGAAATCTGTGGTGTAGGTCGTTCCACATTGTTTCGTATAAAATCTGGTAATTATGATTTTAACATCACATATAATCTTATTAATAAAATTTTGGATGGCTTAGGTTATACTTATTCAGATTTTAATAAAATGTTAGAAGCAAATGCTCCTAATCTCTTACCAATAGAAGATGATGGATTTATACGAATTCATAAAGATTCAAGAATTTATGATTTAGTTAAAGATGCAGTTAAATTAAATGATGAAGACTTGGATCTAGTACATAGTTTTATAAAGAAAATGATGTAACATAGTAAGACTTGAAAAAAGTCTTTTTTTATATCTCAATTTCTAAGTCGTCTTCAATTTCATTAATGTTATTTTCTTTAAACCATCCTGTTTCTTCATCCCATTCAATTTCGTTACTTTTTAATTTTTCAATATTGCTTAAAATAGAGTTTTTAAAATATCCGTATAAATTTTCTATCTTTTCACCATTTTCATCATGATAATCCCTAGACATAACCCTAGGAATAATATAGTGATTTATTATAACCAGATCTTTAAACGATTCTCTTTCAAGTAAATCATCAAATAAATTATCATAATAAAAAATTTGCATATCATCTTCTTTAATAAAACCTCTATTTACTAAATCAATAGTTAATGGATTATGTTCTTCAGCATCAAAAAAAGATGATTTTTTGGTTTTATCATCTTTATCAGTTTTATCTATTTGTTCTTTAGTATTTTGTATATTAGTATTTATTTGTATGTCCTTTTCGGCATCTCCTTCTACGGTATGCCCTTTTTGGGTATCTGGATTATTTTTATCTTTTTCAAGGGTAATTGGTTGTTCATAAATAATATAATTATATTTATAATACCCTTTATCACCACGAGTTTGCTCAATGACAAGATAGCCATTGTCTTTTAATTCATTTAATATTGTTCGTATTGCTTTTGTATTTTCTTTACTTACACTGACTAATCCTGCAAGTGAGTAATCCCAATCATCAGGGAGACTTAACATAAATGAAAGTAACCCTTTAGCTTTAAAAGATAAATTTCTATCTTGAAGATGAAAGTTACTCATAACCGTATAATTTTTTGTTTTTTCTATCTTGAACACCATTCATAATCACCCTTTCTTTTTTATAAATTAAAAAACTAACAAAATTGTTAGTTATAAACTTACATTAATATTTTACAAACTCAACATTATCTATAACGACTATATCTCCTTCTTTACGAACCTTAATTTCATTAACAAACTTTTCTAAAAAATTCATTCTATCCTGATTTGATAGATTATCCCAATTTAATTTAATATTACCTACAAAATCTTTAATTTCATTATAATCATATATTATATTTTCAATTTCAGGAACTATTATTTTATCCAGATCATCTTGAAATATTTTTTGCTGTTCATTAATTTCATTTGTTAATGTCTGATAGTCTTCAATATTTATTGTGTCATCAATAAATTTCTGTCTTATACTTTTTTTCTTATCCTCTAATTTATTAATTTTATTTTGAAGTTTTTTTCTTTTATCTTCTATCTCAGAAATCTTTTTTTGCTTTTTCATTATTTCTTCTGTTGGAGTCATGTTTGGCAATTTTTCTAAATAATTCATGAAAGCATCTTCCATCTTATAGTGAGAAAAACTAGTTGCTTCACAGAATCCTCTACAATGTGCATTACAAGAATAAGTGATATACATTTTTCCATGTTGCATTTGCTGTCTTGCAGACATTGTTCCACCACATAATGAACATTTTATAGTGTGAAAATAATACGCATTTGAATTAGGATACCTGCGAACACAGTATTTTTTTCTTGTTGCAATAGTTTTGTTTGCCTCATTCCATGTTTCTTCATCCAAAATAGGTTTAACATTCACCCCATCTACTAAAAATGATTTATGTTGATTCTTTTTAGCAACACCATATCTAACTTTTCCTACATATAACGGATTTCCTATAATTGATTTTATAGTACCAGAAGCCCAATGCCCTCCTCTTTTTGTTGGAACATTTGTTATATTAAATTTCTTAGCAATTTTAAAATATGACTCTCCACTTATATATAATTCAAATATCTTTTTAACAAGTTCTGCTTCTTCCGAATTAATTTCCAGCTTTCCTTCGCCAACAATATAATCATAACCATAGACACCATTAGTATTCGTATAATTACCCTCTCTGGTTTTTTGCTCATATCCAAAAGAAACTCTCTCAGCCAAATTCTCACGCTCAAATTCAGCAAATATTCCAATAATTTTGACAAACATTCTTCCAACTGCATTTGAAGTATCAATTTTTTCTGTTTGTGAGTTAAATGTACAATTATTACTTTCAAAAAATTCTATTAAATAAATTAGATCTTTCATACTTCTCGTTAATCTATCTAACTTGTAAATCAAAACATTATTAATCTTACCAGACTTTACATCCTCTAACATTCTTGTTACTTCTGGTCTATCCACTAAATTCTTTCCACTTATTCCGTCATCAACATAATAATCAATTATATCCCATTCATTAGCTTCTGCATACTTTGTAAGTTTTTCTCTTTGAGCATGAATTGAGAATCCATCTTTTGCTTGATCTTCTGTTGAAACACGAATGTAAATTGCAGTTTTTTCTCGCATAATTTCATCTCCTCTATCTAAAATTAAATAGATTCAACGATCTTATTATTTAATAAAATTTTTGGGATACTACATTTCAAAAAGAATTTCATAATATCTATTTGAACATTTCTACAAATTAGATCTTCGCTAATGTTATCACCTACTTTCTATTTAAGTATAGAAAAGCAATAACAAAAATATGCAATTAACAATCCAAAAACTTATAAACTTTTTATAGTAAAATATAAATACAAAACTAGTCGTGTTTATGTTCTACTATAATTATTAGTATAGTAAAATTTAAACACGACTTTATTTGTATTAACAAGCCAAAATTTATTATCTGTATCCTGTCTTAAATAATCTTCATATATAGTAGTAAATGAAAATATTTTTTCATGTTTTATAAGTTCTCTTGCCATAAATGCCATATCATAAGCAGAAGAATAATGGTTAGCTTCATCAAGACCTGTAGCATTTTTAAAATTAGTATCTTTAAGACCTAAACTTTTAACTTTTTCATTCATTTTATCTACAAATCTTTTTTCTGTACCACTTATTTTTTCTGTAAATACAACAGTTGCATCATTAGCTGAACCTATTGCAACAGCCTTAAATAAGTCCTTAACACTCATTTTTTCATTTGCTTTTAAAAATATTTGGGATCCTCCCATAGATGCTGCATTTTCACTTGCAACTAAAGTATCACTCCATTTTAATTTTCCTTTTTCTATTTCTTCCATGATTAGAATCATGCTCATTATTTTTGTCATGGAAGCTGGAGCATATCTGTCGTGTGCGTTTTTTTCATATAAAACTTTACCTGAATCTTCTTCAATTAATATTGCACTTTTTAAGTCAGTTATTAAATCATCTTCTTGTTCTTTATTAGTTTTGTAGCAATCCTTTGTAGTACAATTAGAATTTTCATTATCACTTATATCATTATTTTCCAAAGCATAAATAAATGGAATAAAAAGAAATAGTGAAAATATAAAAAGACATATTTTTTTCATTTAAACACCTCTAATAAAAAATATGTCTTTAATTATAATTTATACATCTTTTTTTATATTTGTATCTTTACTTTTACTACTTGATAAAAAGGTTACTTTTTCTGCTACTACTTCTAGGTTTTGCTTTGGTTTTTCATATTCTTTTTTAATTATTTTCATTTAATTTCTTGTCATTTTCATTTAGTATTTTCATTTGAGATATTGCTATTTTATTTAACCGTTCTAGTCTTAATGATTGTTTTAATCCATCATTTATAAAAACAGAATTTAAAGTTTCTAAATTAGCTAAACAAATAAGTTCATTTATTGAAGCATAATCCCTTATATTTCCACCCGAATAAGGATTATCTTGTCTCCATTTTTTAGCAGTTATACCAAATAATGCCATATTTAATACATCTGCTTCTTCAGCATATACATAATTTATTTGTTCTTTAGTTAATTTGGTCGGAATTAAATTATGTTTTATTGCATTTGTATGAATTCTATAATTAATTTTTGATAATTCTCTTTTAGCATCCCATTCTAATTGAGACTTTTCTTTTCTCTTTAATTTTTCAAATTCTTTAATTAATAATAATTTAAATTTTGGGCTTATCCACATTCCGAATTCAAAAGCGATATCTTTATGTGCATATGTTCCACCATATCTTCCTGCTTTAGAAATAATTCCAATAGCATTAGTTTTTTTCACCCACTCCTTAACACTTAATTTATAACTATTTAAACCCGATTGACTTTTAATTATGGCAAATTCGCCATAATTAAAATTAGGGTTATATAATTCTTCCCAAATTCCTAAAAATTCAACAGTGTTTCTATTTCTTAACCAATCTGTAACAAAAAAATTTCCATCTTTAGATTTTAGCATATCAGTTATTGAAATATAATCCTCATTTTCTATTCTTATATAATTAATTATTTGATTATCAACATTTAATTCCATAATTATTCTCCTATCTTATATTAACTATGATATTGATTTTCAAATATCATAGTATGTTATTAATTTGCTACAAATAATTTATGTAACTTTATGCAAAATACTTTTTATTTTTATCATTTAAATATTTAATTTATTGTCTCTGTTTTGTTCCCATTTCATCCAAAAAATAAAAATACTCTGCTTTTACTAGTCTTCTAATTGATAAAAACGTTACTATTTAAGTTATACTTATAAATTTTACTTTGACTTCCTTTCATTTTATTTTTTATTTCATTATAATAATTCATATTTTTTCTATAAATTAAGAAACAGATTATAAATCTGTTTCTTTAGTTCTTTTACTTGATAAAAAGGTTACTTTTTCTGCTACTACTTCTAGGTTTTGCTTTGGTTTTTCATCTTCTTTTTCAATTGTTCTCATTTGAAGTCTTCCTTTTACTCCAAGTAAATCACCTTTATGGCAATATTCTGTTGTTGTTTCAGCAACCGTACTCCATAATGTACAATCGATAAAATCAGTATCATATTCACCATTAGTATTTTTATAACTTCTTGGAACAGCTAACGTGATATTAGTAACATTTTTACCATTTTCCGTTTTTCTTAGTTCTGGATCTTTAACTAATCTACCAATAACAATTAATTGATTTACCATAATATTTCTCCTTTCGTTAATAAATTTACACGAAAGAAAAAACATTATCAAAATAATGTTTTTTAATTTTTTAATATTATTTTTAGCAAAAATTAAATTTTAATTATAAGCAAATATCTTTTTTTGTACAATCTTTTTTTTAAAATTTCTTCTTTAGTATTTTTTTATATAATTTACGACATTTTTCTATTTATATAAAAAGAAATGCATTATCTTTTGCATTCCTTTATATTTTCTCCTTTAAGTAATTGATTTAATTCAACTGCATACTCAAGAGGCAATTCCTCTCTAAAAGCATCTATAAATCCCATAATAAGAAGTTCCGTTGCTTTATTTTCATCTAACCCTCTCGTCATTAAATAAAATAATTCTTTAGGATCGATTTTGGAAACGGTAGCTTCATGTTCTAATGTGCTTGTTTTATTAGAACATATATTAGTTGGAAATGTATCACTTTTTGAAATTTTATCTAAAAGTATTGTATCACACTTAATGTTTGCTGATGAATACTTAGCATCTTTTGTTATTTTAACTAAACCTCTATAAGATGCATTTCCACCACTTCTTGCAATTGATTTAGATAAGATATTACTTTTAGTATGTTTACCTATGTGTATCATCTTTGCACCAGTATCCTGAATTTGACCATTATCTGCAAGTGCTATTGTTGTACAAATTCCTTTTGAATAATCTCCTTTAAGTATACAAGCTGGATATTTCATAGTAACTTTTGAACCTATATTACCATCTATCCATTCCATAGTACCATTTTCTTCTACTAAAGATCTTTTAGTAACTAAATTATATACATTATTAGCCCAATTTTGAATTGTTGTATAACGACACTTAGCATTTTTTGCAACAAATATCTCAACTACTGCAGCATGTAGTGATGATGATGAATATAAAGGTGCAGTACACCCTTCTATATAATGTAAATCGCTTCCCTCATCTACTATAATTAATGTTCTTTCAAATTGCCCCATATCTTTAGAATCTATCCTAAAATAACTTTGAAGAGGTCTATCTAGCTTAGTATTAGGAGGAACATATATAAAAGTTCCACCAGACCAGACAGCTGAGTTTAATGAAGCATATTTATTATCATCGTTTTTAACTAATGTACCAAAATATTTTTTAAATAAATCGGGATATTTCTTTAAGGCAGTATCTGTATCTAAGAAAATAATATTTTTTTCCTTTAATTCTTTTAGCATATTATGATATAGTGCTTCACTTTCATATTGAACATGCACACCTGATAAATAATTTTCTTCAGCTTTTTGAATTCCAATATCAGAAAAAGTCTTTCTTAAATTATCATCTACATTCTCCCAATTATTAGCAACAGAAGTATTAATTGATTTATAATATCTAATATCATCTAAATCTAAGTTAATTTCGGGTCCAAATGAAGGATTTTTAAAATCTTTAAATTTCTTATAAGAATCTAGACGATATGAAAGCATCCAATCTGGTTCTTTTTTCAAACTTGATATCATCTTAATTTTTTCTTCATCTAAACCTTTGCCAAATTCTATCATGCTTTTTATCGTCCTTTCAATCTATTTTTTTATTTTTACTTTACTTATATCTGGACAATCATCCATGAAATTAAAATATAATCCAGTTTTTATAAGCTCTTTTTTTAATTCTTCTTTTGTTATAAACTGATTTTTTATACCAATATCAGTTAAAGGATTAGCATTAATTACAAATAAATTGCTATCACATAAAGTATTTACTGCATCACTTACAGTTTTAAAATATAAATATGCATATGTATCATCTTCTATCATATCTAAAAAACTAAGTGAATCACTATCTAAATTATATAATTCACCAACTATATAACTTTGATGAGTACATCTTAAATTATAATTAAATAATTTATTACTTAATAAATCCTGCTTTGTTAATTTTGATAAACTTGCAAAAGATAATTTTTCAGTATTTAATATTTCATTTTTTTTCATTTTGTTACTTACTACTTTCTTCTAATATTTTTTTAATGCCATAAAATGGTAATAAAGCACATTTTTTTCTATTAGGCTGCTTATATATTTCATCATAACAATTAGCCTCTTCTAAAAGATTTTTATCATACTTTTTTTCATCAATCATATTTTCATAATTTTCTATTATTTTAAGAGCTTCTTGTTTAGTCTTTCCTTTTAAAAGCTCACTCATAATAGAAGCAGCTGATGTTGATATAGCACAAGCTTCACCATCAAATTTAATATCTTTTATAATATTATCTTTTATGTCACATGCAAAATCCAAATTATCAATGCATGTTTTACTATTCATATTAACTTTAATATAATTATCTGTATTATCTAACCCTTTATTTAAAGGATTTTGATAATGTTCAATCATGATACTTCTTTTTAAATGTTCATCCATAATACTTCTCCTATAATGATTCATATAATATATTATCATTATCTAATAATTCTACTATTTTATCTATTTCTTCTTTTGTATTATAAAAATATAAACTTACTCTACATGTATTTTTAACTCCTAAAACTTCAGATAGTATTTTAGCACAATGATTTCCTACTCTAACGCATATATTATTCTTATCTAAATATGCTGCTACATCTTGTGAAAAAACATCTTTTACATTAAAGGTTATAATACCATTTGAAACTTCTTTATTATATATAATTATATTTTTTAATTTAGATAATTTTTCTATCATATATTTTTTTAACTCAATTTCTCTTTGCTTTATATTTTCTATTCCTATACTATTAATATAATCTATTGCTTTAGAAAAACCTAAAATACCTGCTAAATTCTGAGTTCCAGCCTCAAGTTTTTCTGGTAATTCTTTATATTCAACATTACCCAAACTATCAAAAAAAGCATTCATTCCTCCACCTTCTATTAAAGGTGAGACTTGTCTTAAATATTTTTCTTTACCATATAACACTCCAACTCCTGTTGGTCCTAGCATTTTATGCGCTGAAAAAACTAAAAAGTCTACATCTAAATCTTTAACATCTACTTTTTCATGTGGTATGCTTTGAGCACCATCTACTATAACAATTATACCTAATTTATGTGCATAATAACATATTTCTTTAATTGGTCTTATATCACCTAAAACATTTGTTACATGAGATAATACAATTGCTTTAGTTTTATTAGTAATACTTTTTTTAACATTTTCTAAAGTAACTTTTAAATTATCATCTAAAGTAATATATTTAACTATTGCACCATTTTGTTTTGTAATATTAAAAAGTGGTAAAACTAAAGATGCATGTTCTGCCTTAGTAGTTAATATTTCATCTTGAGATTTTAAATATTTTTTTAAAAAACCTTTTATTATAATATTTAAGCTTTCAGTTGCACCTGATGTAAATACTATTTCTTCTTTTTCATCTGCATTTATAAACTCTTTAACTTTTTGTCTTGCTAAATTAAGCTTATCATCTACTATTTGACTTATTTTATAATCTCCCCTATGCGCATTTGCACTATAACTTTTATAATAATCAACAACCTCATCTATAACACATTGTGGCTTTAATGTAGTTGCAGCATTATCAAAATATATAATATCATTATTTAAAATTGGAAAATCCTTTTTATAATCCATATTAATCACCTCCATATCAATTATTTAATTTTATCTTTAGTTTTTCTTTTTCATCAAAACATAAATCAAGTATTCCTATTAAAGAACCATTTATTAAAAGATTTGAAGCCTCATTTCTACTAAGCCCACGACTCATTAAATAAAATAAATCATCTTCCTTATAATTACCAATAAATGCAGAATGATGAGCCTCAACATCAAAAGAATCTATTAATAAAATAGGATTAATTCTATTTTCACTTAACTCATTTAAAGTGTATATTTTACTATCCTGATTAATAATACATTCCTTCATATTAAAAGGAGCATAACCAGTTACGTTATATATAATCGAACCATTTTCTTTAGTTATTCCATTATTATAAACATTACTTATTGTCTTACTATTATTATGATTAACTAATATGTCATGGCATACTTTATTTAAAGCAACAGTCGAATTATAAATATCAATACGTGAATCTTGTAAATTCAAATTTGCTAATATGTTACTATCCTTTGACGATAAAGAAAAACAATTAAATGAAACATTTCCCTTATTTATATTTATAATATATTTACTATTATCTTTATTTTCATTTAAAACAAGTATATTTGAATTAGCATTATAAACATTAATTTCATATTCATTATAAAAAGTATCATTTATTAACAAGTTAATATTATCTGATATATTAATTATTATCTTATTTCCTTGCTTTTTTTCTATATTATTACCGCTTCCTATTAATATCCTATTCACTTACTTCACTTCCATCAAATGCTTCTATCACTACTTTTTCAAAGTTAAATCCATTATTCTCTATTTCACATGCTAATTTATAATCACCTGTTTTAACAATATTACCATTTTTCATTATATGAACAAAATCAGGTTTAATATATTTTAACAAATGAGTATAATGCGTAATAATCAAATAAGATGAAGAAATATGTTCTTCTTTATACTTATTAATATTATCAGATACGATCTTTAAAGCATCAACATCTACTCCAGAATCTATTTCATCAAGCATTATAAAACTAGGCTCTAATATAAGCATTTGAAGTATTTCATTTTTCTTTTTCTCTCCACCAGAAAAACCTTTATTAATGCTTCTATGAATCATTTCATTAGGCATTTTTAAGCTTTCTAAAGACTTATCAATTTTCTTTATAAAAGAATATAAATTAATATTTTTCTCTTCCTTACTAGAAAGCGCCGTTCTTAAAAAGTCAGAATTAGTAACTCCATTTATTGAAGGTGGATTCTGCATAGCTAGAAAAATACCTAGTTTTGCTCTTTCATCAGTTCTAAGATTAAGTATACTTTTTTTATTATATAAAATATCTCCATTTATTATTTTATAATTAGGATCGGCCATAATAACTTTAGTAAGGGTTGATTTACCAACACCATTGGGTCCCATTATTACGTGAACTTCTCCATCGTTTATAGTCAGATTAAATTTATTTAATACTATTTTATTTTCTACCTTAACAGTTAAATCTTTTATTTCTAACATAAAAATCAACTCCTGCCTTTATATTTTAACACTTTTTAACATATATATAAAGAAAAAATAAAAGTATATTTATAATTTTTATAATTAAGTTACATTTAATAATTATAAAAGATATGATAAAATATTAATAGAGGTGAAAATATGAAAGATTGTATATTCTGTAAAATAGTTAATGGAGATATTCCAAGTATGAAGGTATATGAAGATGATATTTGTCTTGCTTATTTAGATATTAATCCTGATAGTGATGGACATACATTAATTATACCTAAAAAGCATTATAAAGATATATATGACATACCAAGTGATACTTTACTTCATATATATGAAACAGCTAAAAAATTAATGGATTTATTAAAAGAAAAACTAGGTTGCGATGGTTTTTGTTTGCAACAAAATAATGGTAATATTCAAGAAGTAAAACATTATCATTTACATATAAAACCGTGCTATTCTAATAAAAAAAGTGTTGAATTAATAAAGTTTAAAGAAAATATTAATAATCCTAAAGATATATATGAAATAATAAAAGAAGCTTAAAAATAAAATTTTAAACTTCTTTTTTTATTAATTAACACCTAAATATTCTTCAAGTGTAAGTCCACTTTGTTTTACCTTAGTTGCTGTATCTACTCCTAAATACCTTACATGCCAAGGTTCATATATATATCCTGTTATATTTGTCTTTCCAAGTGGATATCTTATAATAAATCCATATAAATGACAATTTTCTGCCAACCACTTAGATTCGTTTGTATATGCAAAAGCTCCCTTTGTTGATCCAACATCAAAAGCTAAACCAGTTTGATGCTCTGAATGTCCAGGTTTAGCTGAAAAAGTATCAGCTTTGGCCTGTCCGTTTATTTTTACATAATTATTATACAAATTAGCTTGCGTATTATATGATCTAAAACCTGATACCAATTTAAGATTAAGACCAATACTCATAGCATCTGCTTGCATTCTTTTTAAAGCTTTTTCTGCTTCTTTATTTACTCCCGGATTATAATCTTTTGGTAACCCATATTTTTTATTTACAATTAATATTCCATTTATATAAGTAAGTCCAGCACTATATGTAGCATTAATAGATTTTAATTCAGGACTTTTTTTTACATTTACCTTTCTTTGTATTTCAGATAAATTTCCAGAAGAATCTTCAACTTTATAATAAATTATTACACTACCTTCTTTAGTACTATCTACATCACCTAAAATAACTATCTTATCTGTTATATCTCCATCATAATTATCTGTAGCATTAGCACCTAATTCATTATATTTTTCGTTAATATAAATTGTAACTTCATTTTTCCCATTTAAAGTTATTACAGGTTTTGTTTTATCTACTACATTAATTTGTCTAAATAAATATTTATTAAATAAATCATTTTTTTCTTTATATATAATAAATTGCTTTCCTAATTTATTTTGATCTATATCATTTATTTTAATAACAGATTTTTTTGAAATGTATCCTTCTTCTTCATAGTTATTACCATATTCCACCTCTATTGTAGAACTACCATTAAGTATAAATTTAGAGCTATTTTTTTTATAATCTTCATATAGTTTATCACAAGATTTTGATAATATGTACCTTTTACTATATTTATTATTATCTTTTACATATCCATCTTTTTTTATATCATTTTTTATTTCATTAACAAGTTTTTTTCCATAAATAGTAGCATTTATATTACATTTATTAAATCTTCTATTTAGCTTTAAATAAATTTTACTGTCATTTATAATATTATCAGTTATTATAATCGGCTTAAAATAAATAATTATAAACACAATTATAATTAAAATAATAATTGGTAATAAAACTTTTAACAATTTCATATTTTTTTTCAATTAAATCACCCTTCCTTACAATAGTTTAACTTAATTTAATATTAACATCATACTTATTATTTGGTCAAGAAAAAAAGAAGCAAAATTTTGCTTCCTTTAGCATACAAACGAACCAACTATTATAGCAAGTAAGATATAAAGTACTATTACTAGTAAAAATCCACTTCCTTTTCTTGAACCACAAGGGTTGCAAGAGCTAGTTGTAGTTGAATTTCCGCAACATGCCATAGTTTAAACCTCCTTTTTTTATATTAAACGTAAGCACCTATTATGATTACTAATAAAATAAATAATACTAATATAATTCCAGCACCAGATGCATAATTATTTCCCATAATTCATTCCTCCTTTTTGTCTTTTCAAAGTATTTTATGGTAATTAGGTTAAATGTGTGATTATGTTTATTAAAAAAGTTGCACGAATCACTATAATTTGTTATGATATATAAGTATATTTGATAGGAGGATAAATAAAATGGCTGAAAAAAAGAAAACAGAAAAAAAAGAAACTAAAAAAACAACTGTTAAAAAAACTAATGTTAAAAGCCAAAAAGCTTCAAATAAAAGTGCAGAAGCTAAGACTAAAAAAACAAATAAGGCACCAAAAGTGTTAAAAGAAGAAAAAAAGGGACAAGAAAAGAAAAAAGTAGAAAAAATTGATACTTATAAAGTAAAAAAAGAAAAGAAAAATGGTAAATTTAAAACATGGTTTAATAACCTTACACTAGAACAAATAGTAATTGGTGGAGTTATTATAATTGCAATATTACTATTAGTTTTAATTGGAGTATCTACTAAAAATACTAAAACAACAAATGGTGATGATATAGTAGTTAAAGTAGATGGTAAAACAATAACAGCAGATGATTTATATAAAACTTTAAAGAAAAAAAACGGTCAGTCTGTTGCAATTAACTTAATTGATGAATATATTTTAAATAAAGAATATAAAACAACAGATGAAATGAAAGAATCTGCAAATAAAACAATAGAAAGTTACAAATCTACATATGGTAATAGTTATACTCAGTTTTTACAATATAATGGTTTAAATAGTAGCAAAGAACTAAAAGATTTATTAATTAAAAATAGTAAATTAACTTTAGTTACTGAATCTTATATTAAAGATAATTTAACTGAAAAAGAAATGAAGGATTACTATGAAAGTAGTATTTATGGAGATATTTCTGCTAAACATATATTAATATCTTTTGATTATGATGATAATGCTACAGATAAAGAAAAAGAAGAAAAAGAAAAGAAAGCTAAAGAAAAGGCTTTAGATATAATTAAAAAATTAAAAAATGGTGAAGATTTTAGTGAACTTGCTAAAAAATATTCTACAGATAAAGGTTCTAAGGAAAATGGTGGCGATTTAGGATATTTCAATACTGGTGATATGGTTGAAGAATTTGAAAAAGCTGCTTATAAACTAAATGTTAATGAATATACTTTAGAGCCTGTTAAAACAACTTATGGTTACCATATAATTATGAAAACAGGTGAAAAGAAAAAACCAAGCTATAAAAAATCAAAGGAAACTATTATAGAAAAAATAGTTAATGAGAAAAAGAATAATGATTCTACAATTAGTGCTAAAGCTATGATTAATTTAAGAAAAAAATATAATATAAATATTAAAGATAAAACTGTAAAAAGTGAATATGAAGATTATATTAAAGAAGCAACAACTAAAACTACTACAACATCAAGTAGTAATCAATAAAGTAAGTTAAAAGACCAAAATTATTTTGGTCTTTCTTTTTCTTCTAATATAATTTCTTTAATATCACATGCTGTATATCCTTTAGAATATAGTTTTTGTGATATAAAATATAATAGTTCTTCTTCATTATATTTAACTTTATATTTATTATATAGTTTTTCATAATCTTTTTTTATTTTATTTTTATCTGAAGATATTTTCTTATTTGATAAAAGAGTTATTATCATATCTTTAGAATATCCTAAGTTAATAAAATAATTAATTAATTTTATTTTAATAGCATTTTCGCTTCCCTTTTTTATTCGAAGCTGTTTATCTATTAAATTATTTAGCTTATCTTTTACTATATCATCATCTATTAAATTTATTTTTTCTTCTATAATATCATTATTTATACCATATTTTATTAATTCATTTTTTATTTTTAAAGGTCCTTTATTAGTTAAATTAATATTATCATTAATAAATGAGATAGTAAATTTTTCATCATTTAAATATCCATCAGCAATTAATTGATTAATCTGTTTATCTATATTTTCATTAGAAAATCCTTTTTTTATTAAATACTCTTTTATTTCTTTAATACTTCTCATTTTTATAGATATATAATTAACTGCTAAAATATATGATTTTCTATCATTATTTTCCTTTTCTATTATATCTAATAATTTCTTATCTATTTGTTTTGTTATTAATAAGTTATTTTTAATTATTACATCTTCATATAGTGTTATTTTGCTATTATCATCTAAATATAACATATATTTATCTTTTGATTGCTTTTTAAATTTTAATATTTTCATAAAAAACCTCCATATAAGAAAAAAAACATAATACTAATCTATTTGTATTAAGTCTTCCATTACTTCTTCTAATGCTCTTCCAATATTTTTTTCACACTTATATTTCGATTCTGACATTTGATAATGCTTATTTTCTGTCATTTCTTTAGCTCTTCTTGATGCTATATGAACAAGCAAATACTTAGAACCTACTTTAGTAAGTAGTTTATCAATAGAAGGATAAATCACTAATATCACTCTCCCTATAATTATAGTATATACCTTATGTAATATATTTATCAACCTATTTTACATTATTTTACATTGTTTTTGGAATATTCATTTTCATAAACATAGCAAGGGGTAAAAATACTTTCATTATCATTAAAAAACTCTTTTACTTTTTTATCAAATTCATCTATATCTTTATTATTAGATGAATTTCTAATAATATTATTCTTTACTTTTTCTACATAACTTCTCATTAGTAAATTACTTCTAGAATTAAGTTCTTTAAGTATATCAAGAGAATTATCTTGTTTATTAATCTTCATACCTTCTTCAATTAAAAATGAAAGAGATTCATAATCTTGCTTAGATAATCCTACTTTATTAAATGCAATTAATGGGTCACATCCTTTATATATTTCCATACAACCTGATAATCCTAATAAAACTTCTAATTTAGGATAAAATATATCTTTATACGTTAAATCTTCATTATCTAATGAATCTTCGTCATTAGTTTTATATAATGCTTCTATTCTTTCTATTATAAGTTTTTTAATTGAATTATGTTCCATAATTACCTCCATACTATATTAATTATATCAAAAAAAAGAAGATATTAAAATACCTTCTTTTAGAAATTCTGTCCACTACAACCTGGATCAATATTTGTTACTGTATTTTCTTCTGAACATGTATATTCTGGTCTATATGTATGTTCAATAACATGATTATTTATTATTCTTGTATGTATTGGACATACATGTTCTACTTTATGACATATATTTCTTTGTATGCATCTTTCTGTAATTGGTTCAATTATTGGACCACAACCACAATTATCTTTCATATCGTATGCTTCAGGTCCAATATTCTCCTTATTACAAAAGCATTTATTATTAAAAAACATTTAAAATCCCCCTTACCTACTTTATAGTATGAGAATTTTAAATGTTTGAATAGGTTATAGCCAAGTTATATATTATTAATATTAAAAAGGCATTTTAAAATTACCATTTTTCATCATATTCATCATTTTTTTCATTTGTTCAAATTGATTTAATAATTTATTTACTTCTTGTACAGTTGTTCCACTACCACGTGCTATTCTCTGTTTTCTAGATGCCTTTATTATATCTGGATTTTTTCTTTCCTTTAAAGTCATAGAAGATATAATAGCTTCTAATCTTGCAAATTGCTTTTGATCTATATTAATATTATTAAGCCCCATCTTTCTAGCTCCTGGAAGTAATTTTATTAAATTTTCAAGTGGACCAAGTTTTTTTATTTGTCTTAACTGAGTTAAAAAATCTTCTAAATCCATTTTTCCTTGTTTTATCTTTTTAGCAGTATTAATTGCTTCTTTTTCATCAATTACACTTTCTGCTTTTTCTATTATGGACATAATATCCCCATTACCTAATATTCTAGATACCATTCTTTCAGGATCAAAATAATCTAATCCATCTAATTTTTCTGATGTACCTATAAATTTAATTGGAACATTAGTTAAATGTTTAACACAAAGTGCAACACCACCTTTAGTATCTCCATCCATTTTAGTTAATATAGTACCTGTTAATTTAAGTTTTTCATTAAATCCTGTTATTACATTTATTGCATCTTGTCCTATCATAGCATCAATTACTAAAATTATTTCATTTGGATTTGTTTTTTCTACTATATTTTTTAATTCATCCATTAAATTATCATCAACGTGTAATCTTCCTGCTGTATCTATTAAAACTAAATCATACCCTTTTTCTTTAGCATATAAAACACCATTTTCTGCTACTTTTACAGCATCTTTTTTTCCTTCTTCATATACTTCTATATTAAGTTCACGACCTATTTGTTTTAATTGCTCTATTGCTGCAGGACGATATACATCTGCTGCAACAAATAAAGGCTTTTTACTATTTTTCTTTCTAAGCAAATTACCTAATTTTCCAACAGTTGTAGTTTTACCTGTTCCTTGTAATCCAACAAGTAATATAACAGAAGGATTACTACTTAAATCTAATTCTTTATTAGTATCACCTAATAATTCTAGTAATTCATCTTTTAAAATCTTTAAAAATACATCACCAGGTTTTAAGGATTTTTTAACCTCTTCTCCAAGTGCTTTTTCTTTTACTTTATTAGTAAATTCCTTTACTACTTTATAGTTAACATCAGAATCAAGAAGTGCTAACCTAACATCTCTCATAGCTTCACTTATATTATCTTCAGTAATTGTTCCATTATTTTTTAACTTATTTACCGCTTTTTCTAATTTTTCAGTTAAACTCTCAAACATTTTAACCACCCTAACTATATATTTTTTCTATTTCTTTTTTTATACTTTGGTCTTTTATTTTATCTAATACTTTTTTTAATTCTATATCTTTTTCATATAATTTTAATTTTTCTTCATAAAATAAGAGTTTGCTTTCAATAGTTTTTATATGTTTATGTACAGCATTACGACTAATACTTTTATTTTCTGCTATTTCTCCTAAAGATAAATTCTCAAAATAATAGTCTTTAAAATATATCTTATTATCCTCATTTAACAAACACTCATAATAATCATATAAAATTATTATATAATCTCTTTTATTCATTATCCATTATATCCTTAAATAACCCATATATATATTTTTCTATATCAAAAGTTTCTAAATCTTCTTTATTTTCTCCAAGACCAATATATCTTACTGGAACTCCTACTTCATCTTTAATAGCAAGAACTATTCCACCTTTTGCTGTTCCATCTAATTTAGTTAATACTATTCCAGTTAGATTAGTTATTTCTTTAAATGCTTTAGCCTGACTTATTCCATTTTGACCTGTTGTTGCATCAAGAACTAAAAATGTTTCATGAGGAGAATTTGGTATTAATTTATTTCCTACATTATTAATCTTTTCTAATTCTTTCATCAAATTTACTTTGTTTTGAAGTCTACCTGCTGTATCTATTAAAACAACATCAAAATTATTTTCTTTTGCAAAGCTAAGTCCTTTATAAACAACACTTGCAGGGTCTGTTGTATCTATAGATGAAATAACTTTAACACCTATTTTTTCACCCCATGTAATAAGTTGTTCTTTAGCTCCTGCACGAAATGTATCTGCCGCAACCAAAAGAACTTTTTTTCCTTCATCTTTAAATTTAGATGCAAGTTTAGCAATTGTTGTTGTTTTTCCAACTCCATTTACACCAACAAATAAAATAACTGTTGGACCATCACTATTATAATTAATCTTATTTGATAATATATCTCCATCAACATATATAATAAATAATTCATCTATTATTATTTCTGTAAGCAAAGAAGGGTCAGTTATTTTCTCTTTAACAACCCTTTTTTGTAATTTATCCATAAAACTCATAACAGTATTAATACCAATATCAGCATTTATTAAAAGTTCTTCTAATTCTTCAAAATAATTTTCATTTATACTACTATATTCTTTAGATAAATTAGCTAGTTTATTAACAAAATTTTTTCTGGTTTTTGAAAGGCCTTTTTCATATGTCTTATAGCTTTTATCATCTTTTTTAAAAACATCTTTAATCTTATTAAATAGTCCCATGTGTTTTATCTTCTTTCTTTTCTTCTAATATTATTTTTCCATCTCTTACATCATCAAATAATTTAAATAATTCATAATTAGAACCATTTAAGTATAAATTTTTTATTAATTCATCAAATAATGGTTTTAAATTTAAAAAACATGCTTCTGAATTAAAATCTCTAATATTATTCTTAAATAATCTTTGGATTATATCAAAGCTTTTTAAATTATCATCTCCACCCATAACTTTAGGTTTAAAATAATTACTTATAACATATAGCACAATAGATTTATCATATTTTTTAAATTCTTCATTATTACATAAGCTAGTTATAATACTGTATGGAAGATTATCTTCACTTTCTAATAATGCTAGAAAAACTTTATCATTATTTTCTTTTATTCCTAAATCATATGTTATATTAGTTTGTACTTTACTATCATATAAACCATAATAAATAATATAAAGTAATTCATCATTACTTTCCTTACTCTTTTTTAAATAATCTATAAAATTATTTATTGTTTCATATTGTTCTTGTTTATATAAATTATCAATTATCATTTTAGCTCTTAGCATAATTGCTAGTTGTAATTTAAGCGAAAAATTATTTTCAAGTGTTTTTCTAACATCAATTACTTTCTTATAATAATTAAGTAAATTACTATCATTTGCTAACTTATTAAAATTATTTATTATATATAAACTTATATATTGTACTAAATTAGAACTATCATCTATTTGTTTATTACCATATTCATTTTTTATCCAATTAATTAGTTCACTTTTTAATTTATTTAGATTCTTAGCAGAAGATATTACATCTTCTTTATTATTTAAAGTTATATTATCTACTTTTTTTGCTACTTTTTTTTCTTCTTCATAATAACTTAAAATAGCTTTTGCTATAGCATCTTCTTTACTTAAATTATTTAAAACATCATTAACAGATTTTATCATAATAACATTTGTCATAAATTAATCACCTATAACATTATATCAAACAATAGACAAAATTTCAAAAAAATAGTATAATTTTATTCGTTAATTCTTTTATAATTATTAACTAAATAGAAAGGAGTTATAAATAAAAATGAAAAGTTTTGATACTAATCGTGCAGAAACACTTGTAGTTGCATTAGGCGGACTTGGAGAAGTTGGAAAAAACATGTATGTTATTATGCACGATGATGAATTAATTATTATTGACGCGGGTGTAATGTTTCCTAAAGATGAATTAATGGGGATAGATTATGTTATACCAGACTTTAATTTTCTTAAGAAAAACGAAGATAAAATAAAAGCTCTTTTTATAACACATGGTCACGAAGATCATATAGGATGTATTTCATATCTACTTCAAACAGTTAACGTTCCGGTTATATATGCACCTAATCAAGCTTGTGGATTAATAAAAAGAAAGTTACAAGATAAAAATATTAGCTATGATAACTTAAAAGTTTATAATGAAAATACTAAAATTAATTTTAAACATTTACAAGTTGAGTTTTTTGCAACAACTCACTCTATTCCAGATTCTCACGGTATAATAATTAACACACCAAATGGAAAAATAGTTGAAACAGGTGATTTTAAATTTGATTTAACGCCAATTGGACCTATGAGTAATATTCATAAAATGTCAGATACCGGAAAAGATGGAGTTAGACTATTAATGAGTGAATCGACTAATGCTTTATCACCTGGTTTTTCTGTTAGTGAATCTAAAGTTGAAGAAGAATTGCAAGAAATATTTGAAAAGAAAAAAGGAAGAATAATACTTGCTACATTTGCATCTAATATATATAGACTTAAACATATTGTTGAAACTTGTAAAAAGAATAATCGTAAGATTGCTTTATTTGGAAGAAGTATGGAAAATAATATAGAAATATCAATAGAAGGTGGATATATAAAAGATGATAAGATTTTTGTTACACCCGATGTTGCAAATACTCTTCCACCTGAAGAAGTATGCCTTTTATGTACTGGGTCACAAGGAGAACCACTAGCTGCTTTATCTAGAATAGCAAATGGTACTCATAAACAAATAAAATTAAGACCTACAGATACAGTAATATTTTCTTCTAATCCTATTCCTGGTAATAATGCATCTGTTGCTAAAACTATTAATCAGTTATATTTACAAGGTGTTGAAGTTTTTGTTAATAATGCTGAAAATGAAATTCATACATCAGGACATGGTAATAAAGATGAATTAAAATTAATGATTAGATTAATTAATCCTGAATACTTTATGCCTATACATGGTGAATATAGAATGCTTAAAGCTCATCAAGACTTAGCAATAGACTGTGATATTCCAAAAGAAAAAACGTTTTTACTTTCTAATGGAGATGCCCTAGCAATGAATAAGGAAGGCATAAGAAAAGTTGGTAATATAGGTGCAGATGATGTATATGTAGATGGTAATCGTATAGGTGATATAGGAAATATAGTTATTCGAGATAGAAAAATAATGGCTAATGATGGTATTTTAGTTGCAATATGTAATATTAATATGGAAGAAAAAAAATTACTTGGTAAAATAAATATTACAACAAGAGGTTTTATACTCGTTAATGAAAATGAAAAATTATTAAATGAAATAGAACAAATTGTTTATAATACAGTAAATAAAGAATTAACAAAGAAAAATATTAATTATGGTGAATTAAAAAGTCAAATAATTACTGATTTATTATCTTTCGTATATGAAAAAACAGGTAGAAGACCAATTATTATGCCAGTTTTATTAGACGTTAAAAAATAGGAAAATTATTTTCCTATTTTTTTATTTTTATTATAAATTTAACACCATCACTTGTATTTTTAACAAAACATTCTCCGTTATGCATATCAACTACTACTTTTACTATTGTAAGACCAAGACCAGTACCCTTTTTATTTCTAGTACTTTTATCTTTATAATATGAATTAAATATATTTTTTAAATCACTTTCATTTATGTTATCACCACTATTATATACCTCATAATAAAAGTATTCATCTTTTACATACGTTTTAATAACTATTCTTTTATCACCCTTAGTAAATTTAATTGCATTAGTAAGTAAGTTTTCTACTACCTTAGTAAACTCTTTTTTATCTACTATTAAATTACCATCTTTACATAAATCTAATTTTATATTTAATCTTTTATTTTTAATATCAACATTTAACTTATCTATTTCATCTTTTATTAAAGTATTTATATCTACCTTTTCTTTATTTAATTTTATACTTCCACTTTCTAGTTTTGAAAGTTCTAAAAACTCATGAACTAAATTGCTAAGACGCTCAGATTCACTAATCATAACATTTAAACTTTTTTTATCTTCTTCATCTTTAGCTTCAGATAACATAAGCTGACTATACCCAGATATTATTGTAAGAGGAGTTTTAAATTCATGAGAAATATTAGCGATTAACTTCTTTCTAGCATTTTCTTGTTTTTCTTTTTCTATTAAATCCTCTTTAAGTTTAATATTAGCCTTATTAAGCTCTTTTATATTATCTTCTAACCTTTTGCTCATTATGTTTACATTGTTAAATAAATCGCCTAACTCATCGTTTTGATTAACATTTATTTTCTTATTAAACTTAAGTGCTGCAATATCATCAGTTACTTCTTTTATCTCATTTATCTTTTTACTAAATAACTTAGATATAAAATATGAAAATGCTAAAAGAATTAAAAGAGATATTAAAGATGTTAAAAATATTACTATCATAGTTGTTTTAGCATCTTTTTTTATTGATTCAATAGATGTAGATATAATTGCATAACCACCATTTATTTTTCCAACAAGATGAAGATCATAACCATTTTTCTTATAATTATCTAGTACTATTATTTTACTTTTAGAATTCTTTAAAGAATTTAATAAAATTAAATCAAGATTAGTAAAATTATTATTTATTGTATCTGAAAATATAGTATACATTATATTTAAATTAGAATCTATTATCTTAACTTTAATACCATTATTATTAGCATCATAAATAATATCAGTAATATTATTAGAATCATTTGTTTTTAAAATATTAGAATATACGCTTTTTAACTCTTTTTTTTCTAAAGCTAAATATATATCATTAATAGATACTTTAACTATTAATAAATTAATTATTATATTTAAAATTATGAATAAAACTGCTCCTATAAAGATCTTGTATTTTATTGATACTCTTTTTTTATTTAACAAAGATGTAACCTGTTCCACTAGCTGTTTTAATGTATTTTTTATTTTCATCTATTTTCCTTCTTATTCTTTTTATATTAGTATCAACAACACGATCATCACCAAAGTAATCTATTCCCCAAACCCTATTTAATATTTGGTCACGAGTTAATATAATATTAGGATTAGAAAAGAAATATTCAAGTATTAAATACTCTTTTTTAGTAAGTTCTATTAATCTTCCATTTTTTCTTACTGCACGCTGCTCTTTAACTAATTCTAATTCATTATCACTATCTAAATTAATTAGTTTTTTTATTCTAAGAAGTAAAACATCTAGATTAAATGGTTTTGTAATATAATCATTTGCTCCCACTTCTAATCCTTCTATTTCATCTTCATCTTCCGCTTTAGCAGTTAACATAATAATTGGAACATCACTTATTTCTCTTATCTTTTTTGTTGCAGAAACCCCATCCATCTCTGGCATCATAACATCCATTAAAATAAGGTCTATACCATCTTTATTTTGGGTAAATATCTCAAGTCCTTTTTTACCATTTTCTGCTTCAATACAAGTAATATCAAACTTACTTAAATACTTTTTAATTATTGTTCTAATACCCGTTTCATCTTCTACTATTAGTACTTTAAGCATATAAATACCTCCTAATATTTATATATTATTATAAAGGTTTGTTTAAAATGTGTCAAAATATGTAAGAAAAAAGAAATAGCAAAAAACTATTTCACAATATAATCTTCTATTAAAGGATATATAACATCATTATCTTTATAACTATTAAGCTTCTTATTTAATCTTGTTTTATTCATTCCAAATACTGAATTAAATTTACCATTTTTGACAATATCTTCACCCAACAGTTTTATTATTTCTACTCTTTTTTCTATTTCTTCTTTTGTAAGAGTTAATATGCTCGCACTATTTATTATAAATTCAAGTACTCCTAAACTATCTAGATAAGGCATAACTTCACTTAAATGTTTAGGTTCTTTTATAATTATTAAAGGAGTTAAGTACCTTTCATCATAGTTTTCTATAATAAAGTCTATTGTTTTTTGAAGACTACTTGATTTTTTTAAAAATACAGTTCCCGTTATTTCTATATTGTATTTCTTACATACTTTTATTATCTTTTCTATTTCGTCTGCGCTTTTTAAAAATACAGTACCCGTTATTTCTATATTGTATTTTTTGCAAACTTCTACTATCTTTTCTATTTCGTTCGCATTTTTCAGAAATACATTTCCTTTTATTTCTATATTGTATGTCTTACATACTTTTATTATCTTTTCTATTTCGTCTGCACTTTTTAAAAATACAGAACCTGTTATTTCTATACTGTATTTCTTACATATTTCTACTATCTTTTCTATTTCTTCTGCACTTTTTAAAAATACAGAACCCGTTATCTCTATATTGTATTTCTTACAGATTTCTACTATCTTTTCTATTTCGTCTGCACTTTTTAAAAATACAGAACCTGTTATTTCTATA
>OIYG01000748.1_pt1 | contig 28874 bp, 18 predicted proteins | sample 1587861 | NCBI WGS metagenome assembly OIYG01 (sample SAMN03283272) | human gut metagenome | biome: human-associated habitat; material: feces | host: Homo sapiens | place: Peru | collected 2012 | reverse complement strand
GCGAAGCACTGGCATCGCTAAAAGGCTGTTTTTTATGTTTTTGTTTCAGTCCCCCCAGTATTTTTCCTCTGAACCTATGCCACATCATGCTATATAGCAGTTATAACAATAAAAGGCAGTGCCATCTTATTGGCACTGCCTTATTATTTTTATCAGAAAGTTTGATTTTTCGTTTTATCCTACTTTTACGCCGGGCTTTACTTCGCCTTGGGGACCGATAACCACGAGGCGGCCGTCGGCATCTTCTGCACTGAGAATCATGCCTTGGCTTTCGATGCCCTTGAGTTTGCGTGGTGGGAAGTTGGCGATGAAGCACACTTCCTTGCCAATCAAGTCGGCTGGTTCGTAGAATTTGGCGATACCGCTCACGATGGTGCGGCCGCCCATGCCGTCGTCAATCTTGAATTGAAGCAACTTGTCGGCCTTCTTCACCTTTGAGCATTCCAGCACCTTACCCACACGAATGTCGAGTTTCATGAAATCGTCGAACGTACATTCCTTTGCCACAGGTTCGGGTTTGAAGTTGGCGATAATGTTCTCTTGCTTGATGCGAGCGAGTTTGTCGAGTTGTGCTTGAATCACACTGTCTTCAATCTTCTCAAAGAGCAGCACAGGCTTTTCAATCTTGGCACCGTCGGCAAGAATGTCGAGTTGTCCGAGTTTGTTCCAATCCACCTCAGCCATACCGAGCATAGCGCGCAGTTTTTCGGCAGTGAATGGAAGGAATGGTTCGAAGGCGATAGCCAAATTGGCGCAAATCTGGAGCGATACGTTCATGATGGTTTCCACACGCTTCATATCGGTCTTAGCGAGTTTCCAAGGCTCGGTGTCGGCAAGATACTTGTTACCGATGCGCGCCAAGTTCATAGCGTCTTTAAGCGCTTCACGGAAGTGGAACTGCTCGATGTTGTTGCTCAGCGTTTCCTTCACGCCCTTAAATTCGGCGATGGTGGCACGGTCGTAGTCGGTGAGTTCGCCAGCGGCAGGGATTACACCGTCGAAGTATTTATGGGTGAGCACCACGGCACGGTTCACGAAATTGCCAAAGATAGCCACAAGTTCATTGTTGTTGCAAGCCTGATAGTCGCGCCAAGTGAAGTCGTTGTCCTTGGTTTCAGGAGCATTGGCGGTGAGCACGTAGCGAAGCACGTCTTGCTTGCCGGGGAACTCGTCAAGATATTCGTTGAGCCAGATTGCCCAGTTGCGACTGGTGGAAATCTTTTCACCCTCAAGATTGAGGAACTCATTAGATGGCACATTGTCGGGCAGGATATAGCCACCGTGAGCCTTCAACATGGTAGGGAACACGATGCAGTGGAACACAATGTTGTCCTTGCCGATGAAGTGAATCAGGCGAGTGCTGTCGTCCTTCCACCAAGTTTCCCAGTTGCCATATTCGGGGTGAGCGTCGCACAGTTCCTTAGTGTTGCTGATGTAGCCGATAGGAGCGTCGAACCACACATAAAGCACCTTGCCCTCTGCACCCTCTACAGGCACAGGAATACCCCAGTTCAGGTCGCGTGTCACGGCACGTGGGCGCAAGTCGGCATCGAGCCACGATTTGCACTGGCCATACACATTGGGGCGCCATTCCTTATGCTCTTTCAAAATCCATTCTTCGAGCCATGGCTGATACTCATTGAGAGGCAAATACCAGTGAGTGGTTTTGCGCTTCACCAGAGGATTGCCATTGATGGCGTTCACAGGGTTAATCAATTCGTCGGGCGAAAGTGTAGAGCCGCACTTCTCGCATTGGTCGCCATTGGCGTCGGCAGCGTGGCACACAGGACATTCACCCTTAATATTACGGTCGGTGAGGAACTCTTGCGTGGCCTCATCGTAGAATTGTTCGCTTTCTTGCTGAATAAACTTGCCGTGGTCGTTCAAATACTTGAAGAAATCACTGGCAAACTGGTGGTGGATTTTTGAAGTGGTGCGAGAATACACGTCAAACGAGATGCCGAAGCGCTCGAAACTCGTTTTAATCAGATTGTGGTAACGATCCACAATATCTTGCACCGAGCAACCCTCCTTACGGGCACGGATAGTGACAGGCACACCATGCTCATCGCTACCACCCACAAAAAGCACATTTTCACCTTGCAGACGCTTGTAGCGCACATAGATGTCGGCTGGCACATACACACCTGCCAAGTGACCGATATGCACTGGACCATTGGCATAAGGCAGCGCAGCAGTCACAAGCGTGCGTTTAAAATCTTTTTTATCCATATATGATTCAGGTAATTATTATTGAATTTTCAGTTCACAGCCCCACACCGCTTGGCACAGAGCCGACTGCAAAGTTACGAATTTTATCGCTAACTATTTGCATTCCACCCCCAAAACCATCACTTTTCCCCCACTATTTCCTCACTGCAACTATTCCCCCACCTATAATAATTATTCTTCGCCCCATTGCTGCTGCAGCCATTTCACTTTGGCTATGAATTATGTTAAAGTGTGTATTTTATATTTGAATTGACAAAAAAAATAGTAGATTTGCATATCAAGTTTATAACTACCATGTTTAGTGTAAAAGAAATATCAGAGTATATCGTTGCGCTCATAGCTGCTTTTGCCAAACACTATTCCATAACCGAGGCAGAGGCTTACAGTTATCTTAATCGCTATGGAGCCATTAAGGTGGCTCACGATTTCTACGATGTGATGCATACTCAAACATTCGATGATATGGTACAAAGCATGGCTTCATACTGCTCTCGGAAAGGAGGCACACTATGATTTATCTATATCACGGCTCAAATGTAAAAATTGAAAAAATTGACTTAAAGAAATCTCGACCAAATAAGGATTTTGGTAGTGGATTTTACCTTTCAGCAAACGGTAGGGACGTGATACTTCACGTCCTCCCATAATCGCAATATCACATTGAATATCAATGATTTGATGCGGACGCTAGTATCGCGTCCCTACCATGCAAAATCGTTTTGGGAGATTTGATACAACCTCCTTCCAAGAAATCATGTTATCATCAGGGGTTTTTCGCCGTGAAACGGCGAGCGGTTTTTATCCTTGGGGCAATGTGGTGAGCCCTCGTAAGAGGGTGGCGGAGGGATTGTGTGGTTGGCGGCATGGAAACTCGTTTCCAATGACGCAAAGCGCACAGTCGCACCGCCAAATGCGAAGCATTCCACATTGCTCCAAGGCTGTTTTTTATGTTTTTGTTTTTTATTCCATTGACGATTCGGCAACAAAGCATAATTTATCCCCACAAATTTTCCACTGATCTGTACTCGGAGCACTCAGACATTTTCTTTGGTGACTTTTTTGGGGTGGGGGTGGTTAGTCGTCGAGGTCGAGGGTGGTGTATTCGTGGCCGGTTAGGAGGGTCATGTAGTGGTTGTAGGTGATGAATTTGCCGCCCATTGATGCGAGGTGTGGTGTTTCGAACTGGCAGTCGATGATTGCCACGCCCTCGGCTTGCATTTTTCGTGCAAGGAAGATGAGCGCCAGTTTTGATGCGCTGGGCACGAGCGAAAACATGCTCTCGCCACAGAAGGCGTTGCCTATTCTTTCGCCATACAGTCCGCCCACCAGTCTGTCGCCGTCCCACACTTCCACGCTGTGGGTGATGTCCTCGCGGTGCAGGCGTGTGTAAGCCTCAATCATATCATCGCCGAGCCATGCGCCTTCGGTCACGTTGCGTTGCGAAACTGTGGCACAGCCATGAATCACGCCATCAAAATCCTTATCCCATGTCACACGGTAGGTGTGCTTGTTTAAGAGCGTGCGCATCGAGTGCGAAATGTGAATCTCGTCGGGGAAAATCACAAATCGCTTCAGTGGGCAATACCACATGATAGGGCAGTCGGCATCGTAGGGATACCAAGGGAAAATGCCGTTGGAATAAGCCATGATGAGCCGCTCTGTGCTCAAATCACCGCCCACAGCCAGCAATCCATCGTCTTCACCGAATATGGGCTCTGGAAACCAAATATCGTCGTCGTCAAGTTGAAAAACCATAGTTAGAATTATGATTGCTTGATAGTTAATGTGCCGTTTTGCAAATCCACAGTGGCTTCACCGCCTTTTTTCAGTTTGCCAAACAGAATTTCACGCATGAGCATGGTTTTGAGTTGCTGCTGTATCACACGATCCATTTCGCGTGCGCCGTACTCCTTCGAGTAACCGCTCTTGAGCAGATGCTGGTGTGCTTCGTCGGTGAGCGTGATGCTTACCGATTTCGCTGCCAGTTTGGTGTTGAGTTCACGCAGTTTCTTGTCGAGAATGAGTTTCGCCATCTGCTCGTCCATATCGTTGAACACCACAATCTCGTTGAGGCGGTTGATAAATTCGGGCTTGAATGTGTGCTTCACCTGCTTGAGCATGGCGCTGCCGGCAGAGGCTGTGGAAGCGAATCCCACGCTTGCCTGTGAGGCGTATTGTGCGCCGGCGTTGCTGGTCATAATCAGAATCACATTCTTGAAATGCGCCTTGCGGCCCTTGCTGTCGGTGAGCACACCGTAGTCCATCACCTGTAGCAGAATGTTGAAGATGTCGGAGTGCGCTTTCTCAATTTCGTCGAGCAGGAGCACGCAGTCGGGTGATTTACGCACGGCATCGGTGAGCAAGCCACCGTCGTCGTAGCCCACATAGCCAGCAGGTGCGCCAATCAGTTTTGCCACGGTGTGCTTCTCCACATATTCGCTCATGTCGAAGCGCACGAGTTTTACACCCAATTCCTGCGCCATCGTTTTCGCAACCTCGGTTTTGCCCACGCCTGTGGGACCCACGAACAGCAGACTTGCCAGCGGCTTGTTTTCGTCGGTAAGTCCAGCCTTCGAGAGTTGCACGGCTTCCACCACGGTTTGGATAGCGCGGTCTTGACCGTAAATAACGTCTTTCATGCGACTTTCGAGCGATGCGAGGTTCTTGTTGTCGTCTTGCTTGATGGCAAGCGCGTCGATTTTCGCCACTTTCGCCAGCACCTCGGCAATTTGTTTTTTGCCGATTTTCTTGTACTTTTTCCCTTCCATCTCGGCTTGCGCCCCGGCTTCGTCGATGATGTCGATAGCCTTGTCGGGCAAGAAACGGTCGGTGATAAACTTTGCGCTCGATGTCACTGCATATTCAATGGCGGCGGCATCGTATTTCACATGATGATACTTCTCGTAGATGGGCTTCAGACTCTTTAAGATGTGGATAGCCTCGTCGATGCTTGGTTCTTCCACATCGATGGTCTGGAAGCGGCGAATCATACCCACGCTGCGGGTGAAATTCTTATTATATTCGGTGTAGGTGGTGGCACCTATCACCCTGATTCGGTCGTCGTCGAGGTAAGGTTTCAGCAAGTCCGACACATCGCTGCCACCCTCTGCTCCTTTTCCTGCCCCTACGATGTTGTGAATCTCGTCGAGATAGATGATGCAGTGTGCCTCACTTGTCACACCCTCCATAATTTGCTTCAATCGTTGCTCCATGTCGCCACGGAAGCGAGTGCCAGCCAGCAGCGTGCCCATGTCGAGCTGGTAGATTTTGCACCCTTTCAGTCGGTCGGGTACTTTACCTTCCTCAATACGGCGTGCCACTCCATATACCAGCGCAGTTTTACCCACGCCCGGCTCGCCGATGTGTAGAGGGTTGTTCTTGTCTTTTCGGCACAGCACCTGTATGGTGCGGTCGAGTTCGCGCTCTCTGCCAATGAGCGGATTTGTCTCAGCGAGGTGCTCATTGATGCAAGTTACATATTTTTTCCACTTGTCGTTTTTGTGGGAGGGGCTTGAGAAGTCGTCCTCATCGCCAAACGGCAGATCCTCGTCGTCATCGTCGAAAAGTCCAAATGGATTATCACCTACACCGTTTGAATATTGGTCGTCGTCTTCTTCTACACCTGTGGAGCGTTCGTGAAAATGAATTTCGGTCCCAGTCATAATCTCAAAGTCTTCCACATTGGCGTGCTTGCGAAGCAGATATGCCGCCCATGAATTCTCAAGGCAGAGAATGGCGTTGATTGCCATTGGCATATCTATGGCTTTGCGCTCAGCCATGATGGCCTGGCGCACGGCATCGGTGAAAACCTGCTGCAACTGGAAGGAAGGCTCGCAAATGTCGTTGGGTTTCGCGCCTTGCGAGTCGTCTTTTGTCGATTCCTCAATGTGCTCGTCGAGCTCATCCAAAAAATCGTCGAGGTCGAAGGCTTCGTTGCACGACCACATCAAGTCTTGCATCTGTGGCAGCGTCATCATGCCGTAGAGCAAATGCTCCGGAGTGATAAAATCGCTATTTTCCACCAGCGCTTTTTGAGAGGCGAATTTCATCGCCTTGTTTAAATCGCGGTTGAATGTGATTTTCTTTTGTTCCATTTGAGTGTTATGAGTGTGTGTTTAGTTTGCTTCTTCCATTGTTATTTTCAGTGGATAACCTGCATTTTTCGCCATATTCAAGGCTTTGGACTTTCTTGTGTAAGCCATATCGTAGGTGTAAGTGCCCACAGTGGCGCAGCCTTTGCGGTGCACCGTGAGCATGATTTCCTGTGCAGCGGGCTGCGACTTGCGAAACACGGTGGTGAGCAAATGCACCACAAATTCCATAGTGGTCACATCGTCGTTGTGCAGTATCACATGAAACATTTTTGGCTCGTCAAGACTGATTCTTATCACTTCTTTCAGCGCTGAGCCGCCTTTAGTTTTTGGAGTTGGCATAGACTGTGGATTTATAGTGTCTTGTTTAGTTTTCGATATACCATTTGAAGAGTGCTTTCACACCGTCTTCAATTTCCATTTTATGGGTCCAGCCGAGGCTGTGGAGTTTCGACACATCGCAGAGTTTTCGTGGAGTGCCGTCGGGTTTGGTAGAATCGAAGGCGATAGTGCCAGTGAAGCCCACGGCTTTTGCCACGAGTTCGGCAAGTTGCTTGATGGTCACCTCCTTGCCAGTGCCCACATTGATGTGGCAGTTGCGGATTTCTCCCAGCGATGGAATGGCACCGCCACGGCCTTCGCTGCTGTTGCGGTCCACCTTACCATCGGTGCTGTTGCCGAAATGCACCGACGAGTATTTGTCGATGCCGATGATGTCGCTGAAGTTCACGTTCAGCAGCACATGCACGCTGGCATCAGCCATGTCCTCGCTCCAGAGAAATTCGCGCAATGGAGAACCGGTGCCCCAAAGGGTCACCTTGTTGTTCTCGATGCCGTAGTGGTTCAGCACATCAAGAATGGCTTCTTCCGATGCCTTGCCGTCGATGCCGTTCACTGGGCGTTTGTCCATGTCTTTGCGGATAGCGTCCCAGTTGCCTTCGCCAATCATGCGAGCGAGATACACCTTGCGCATCATCGCAGGCATCACATGGCTATTTTCGAGGTGGAAATTATCGTTGGGGCCGTAGAGGTTGGTAGGCATCACGGCTATGTAGTTGGTGCCATATTGCAGATTGTAACTTTCGCACATCTTCAAGCCCGAAATTTTAGCCAAGGCATATTCCTCGTTGGTGTATTCCAGTGGCGAGGTGAGTAGCGCGTCTTCCTTGATGGGCTGTGGCGCATTCTTGGGGTAGATGCAGGTGGAACCGAGGAAAAGCAGCTTTTTCACACCGTGGGCATAACTCTCGCTAATCACGTTGCACTGCATCATCATGTTTTGCATGATGAAGTCGGCGCGGTAGAGCGAATTAGCCATAATGCCGCCAACGTAAGCCGCAGCCAGCACCACAGCGTCGGGGCGTTCGTCGTCGAAGAATTTTCTGACAGCCAGTTGGTCGGTCAGATCCAGTTCGGCATGTGTGCGGCCCACCAGATTGTGGTAGCCACGTTGTTCGAGGTTCTTCCAAATGGCAGAGCCCACCAGTCCGCGGTGCCCAGCCACATATATTTTCGCATTTTTATCCATTGTTTCTTGTTTTTGAGGGGGCGAAATCTCGAAATCCCGAATTTTCGAATTTTCGAGTTTTCGAAACTTCGTTGACTTGTTGACTTTATTTTACTATACCTTTTTCGAGGTATTCTGCGAGGTTGACGCGGATTTGGTCGCCGGCGTTTTCGATAGCCACTTTTGCCACGTCGTGGTCAACCATGATTTTCACGAGTTCCTCGAATGAGGTGCGCTGTGGGTCCCAACCGAGTTCGGCTCTTGCCTTGGTGGGGTCGCCCCAGAGGTTCACCACATCGGTAGGACGGTAGAAGTCGGGGCTCACCTCCACAAGCACCTTGCCTGTGGCCTTGTCGATACCCTTCTCGTCTTCGCCCTCGCCTTGCCATTCGAGTTCGATGCCCACATGGTGGAACGCCAAGGTGCAAAATTCGCGCACACTGTGTTGTACGCCGGTGGCGATTACGAAGTCTTCAGGCGTGTCGTGCTGAAGAATGAGCCACATACACTCCACATAGTCGCGAGCGTAGCCCCAGTCGCGCAGGCTCGACAGATTGCCCAAATACAGTTTTTCCTGTTTGCCAGCCTTGATGCGAGCTGCCGCAAGGGTGATTTTGCGGGTCACGAAAGTCTCGCCACGGCGTTCGCTCTCGTGGTTGAACAAGATGCCAGAGCAGCAGAACATATCGTAAGCCTCGCGGTATTCTTTCACAATCCAGTAGCCGTAGAGCTTAGCCACTGCGTAGGGGCTGTAGGGGTGGAAAGGGGTGTTCTCGTTTTGTGGCACTTCTTCCACTTTGCCGTAAAGTTCGCTGGTGCTGGCTTGGTAGATGCGACATTCCTTGGTGAGACCACATTGGCGCACAGCCTCCAGCACACGCAGCACGCCGGTGGCATCTACGTCGGCGGTAAATTCGGGCGAGTCGAAACTCACCTGCACATGGCTTTGCGCCGCCAAGTTGTAGATTTCGGTAGGTCGCACCTGGCCGATTACCTTGATCAAACTCATCGAGTCGCTCATATCGGCATAGTGGAGGTGGAAATGTGGTTTGCCCTCGAGGTGGGCAATGCGTTCGCGGAAATCTACCGACGAGCGGCGAATGGTGCCGTGCACGTCGTAACCCTTTTCAAGCAGAAATTCAGCCAAGAAAGAGCCGTCTTGACCAGTGATGCCCGTGATAAGGGCCACTTTGCGATTGTTTTCGTTCATATATTGATAATATCTTGTAATCCTTATAACCCACAAAGATACCAAAAAATCTGTATCCTCACAAATCCACCCTTTAATAGTGTGGAAGATGGCGGCGAAAAGTGTGGGGTGGGGGGCGATGGCAGAAGTAAGGAGTGTTTGCCGAAATGAAATAAAATAGTTATCTTTGTAGGACTGTAACAGTAATATATGGGACAAAAAGATACATACGACGAGGCACTGATTGTTGAGCAACTCCATCATCAGGAGACGGTGAACGCCGCATTCGGTAAAGTGATTGAGCACTATTCGCAACCGCTTTACTGGCAAATTCGCCGCATGGTTATCGATCACGACGATGCCAACGATGTGCTGCAAAACACTTTCATCAAGGCGTGGAGCAACATTGGCAGTTTCCGTGGCGATGCCAAGTTTTCGACATGGCTCTACAAGATTGCCGTGAACGAAAGCATCACCTTCATCAACAAGAAAAAGGTGCAAAACAACATCTCGCTCGACGACGATTCGTCGTTCTTGACCAGCAACCTTGAAGCCGACAGGTATTTCGATGGCGATGAGGCTCAACTCAAGCTTCAGAAGGCCATTGCCACACTCCCCGACAAACAGCGACTGGTGTTTAACATGCGCTACTACGATGAGATGAAATACGAGGACATGAGTGAAATTCTCGGCACATCGGTAGGGGCATTGAAAGCGTCGTATCACCACGCTGTTAAAAAAATTGAAAGTTTTTTTGGTGAGGAGGATTAAACCTTTTCTATTTACACAAGTCAAACAAGCGCTATGAGACAAGAAGAAGATTCCAAAATATTGAGCAAGTTGGGTAAAAATTCCGGGTTTACCACTCCGGAAAACTACTTCAACGATTTTGCCAAAAACCTCGCAGAGAAGTTGCCAGAAGCAGCCGCTCCTGAAGAGAAAGAAAAACCAAACCTGTGGGTGCGATTCCGTCCCTATGTGTATATGGCAGCCATGTTTGCCGGTGTTTTCTGTATGATTCAGGTGTTTAATTTGTTCAATGGCAGCTCAAGTAGCCAAAATCCAATGGCTAATGGTCAGCTTGGTGGCACAGAAATCGTGGTAGGCACCGATTCCGACACCACTGCACGCAGTTATCGCGACAGTGTGGAAAACAGCAACGCCACATTCCAACCCATCACCGACGACCTCAACCCCAATCAGATAAACTAACTTACACAAATACACATCTCGAATTTCCGTAGTATATGTCATTTTTTCCTGAAATGAAATATATTACGGAAATTTGTTTTTATCTTACGGTATAATGTCTAATTTCTAACATCTAATTTCTGATTTTTAGAAAGTTATCGTTATATTTGCATTTAAATATCAGTCCATTTTATTCACCCTCATAACCAAAGAGGAAAAAACGCGTGACCTATGAAAGTAACCAAGTTGTCAAATATTATTATTGCTTTAGTTATGGCTATTTTCCCATTCAGCCTTTTTGCCAATCAGAAAGTGGAAACTCCTGATTTTGATTTTCCGAAAGAGGTGTCGAAAAAGGCAACTGCCGACCTTGCCGCCACATTGAAAGCCAACAATGGCGAACAGATAATCGACGCGCTGGTGCGCTATGGTATAGCCGAAGGCAATATCTCGCAAGAGAATTTGCCTGCCATTATCGGCAAAATCGAGTCGGTGCTGAAAAAGGAAAATCGCCCTGATTTCAAGGCGCTGTTACTCACCCTCGAAGCCAAGGTTTTCCGCTCTTATTCTAGTGTGTATGCCACTTGGCGAAAAACGTCGGAAGCCGCCCGCCCTGCCGATTACTCGGAATGGGGCAGAAACGACTTCAACGAAAAGATTAAAGAACTGATGACCGAAGCCGTGAGCGATAAGGAAGCATTGCGCAAGTGTGCCATCACCGATTATGCGAATATTCTGAAATGTAATGAATTGGGCGCGCTCTACCAGCCCACGCTCTACGATTTCGTGTTGGCGCAAAAGGGAGAATTTGCATCAGAATCTACTGATGAGCAAACTGACCAATGCGAGTATTTGCTCCGGGCAGGATATGTGCCAGCCTATCTCTTCAGCAAAAGCCAAGGCCTCAATACGGCGGAAAAACTCAAACTTTACGACCAATACAAGGACAACGAACATTCGGGCTGTCTGCTCACTGAATTGTCCACCTCCGCCGAGAGCTATAAGCAGCTGAAGGATTATTTGCAGAGATACCCTAATGGGGTATATGCCTATCAGGTGAGCGAGCGGTTGGCAGAAATTGAATGCAAGAAGGTGGACATCATACGCGCCAACAGCGTCAGTTCTCGCGACTCCATTCGTGTGGAATGCCGAGTGAGGAATGTGAACGATTTCTCAATCAGCGTCTATCAGGTGCCCGACAGTTATGTGGAAGCACTGGAAAAGCGTGGAGAAACCAAAATCGACACAAAAAAATGCAAATTTATCGCCACCTACGATAAGCATGTAGATGGTGCGATGCCATCTTTCACCGACACCGCAACCACAGCGGTGTTGAATCCGCTCCCTTATGGGCAGTATGCGTTTGTGGTGGCGTTTAAGAACGGAAGCAAAACGATTGAATCCGCCTCGCGGACCAACGATTTGCTCCTCGTTTACGACATAGCCTCATTCACTGTGGCTCGCGAAAAGAAGGAAACCAAAATATTTGCGGTGGACCGCACCACTGGTGCACCTATGAAGGGCGTGAGCGTGAAGGGTGAGAACATCGATGGCGTGACTGTTGCCGATGGCTCGTGTGCGCTGCCTGTGGAATTTGATTACGACCGTGAAGTGAGCCTCACCAAAGGCACCGACAAATACGCTCCTAAGGTGTCGGTTTACCAATTCGACGATACCGACAACATTCAGAAATCAATGAGTGTTTACACCGACTTGGCGATTTACCGTCCTGGCGAAACCATCAAGTTTGCCGCTGTGCTCTATCGCACAGGCACCACTTCAAAAACGGTGGCTTCGGGTGAGGTGATTGAAGTGGAATTGAAAGACGCCAACTACAAGTCGGTGAAGAAAATCAAAGTCACTTCCGACGCTTTTGGGCGCATTGAAGGCGAATTTACCATTCCCACTGACCGCATGAATGGCAGATGGCTGGTAAAATGCTCTGGCAGCGGATTCTACGGCAGGCAAGATGTGAATGTGAGCGAATACAAAACGCCCACTTTCGCCGTAGAGTTTCCCGACGCAAGCCATAATTTCGTGAGCAAGCAGCCTGTGAAGATTACAGGCACAGCCACCACCTATTCAGGTATGCCTATCGCCAACACCGAGGTGAAACTGACGCTCTCAAAGAGGGCGTGGAGTTGGTATTGGCGTTATGAGAGCGAAGGTGGCACCACGCTCAACGATACCACCGTCATCACCGATGCCGACGGCCGCTTCACCATCGAATACCCTGCCGGGCTATTTGGTGAAGAAGTGGGAAATTATACGTGGAATTGGTGTAGCTACACGCTCAGCGCCAAGGTCACTACCGCTGCTGGCGAAAGCCGTGAGGGTTATCACTCGTTTGTGGTAGGCAGAATCCGCAGTATCGAAATTCATGATTTCACCCACGAAAACAGCAAAAAGGCAAAACTGCCTGTGATTTTCAACTCTACCGATGAAGCCGACAAGAGTTTGGTGTGCACCTACACGCTGAAAGACGAGAGCGGCAATGTGGTGAAAGCAAGTTCTTTCAAAACTGATGCCCTTGAAGCCGATTTCTCCGAGGTGCCATCGGGCGTATATAGCATTGAGGTGCAAGTGGCTGATGAACCCAACATCACCTCAAAAGCAGAAGTCGTCATTTACCGTAGCACCGACAAGTGTGCACCAGTGAAAGACTGCCCTATCTGGATTCCTACTGAGGCCTACCGTGTTGACGGAAAGAATGTGGCACACACCACCATCGGCGTTTCGGCACCGGAATCTCACATCTACTATGTGGCAACAAACCGATCAGGCATCGTGAAGGAGGGTTGGTTGCACTATAAGCGAGGTATGCACGATTTCGCGCTGCAAATTCCTAATGCCCCCGACGAATATATATCGGTGGAATTTATCAATGTGTATAAAGGGGAAGTTTGCCGATATTACCACAAATTCATCTCCACCATCAATGAGCAGAAACTGAACATCAAGCTCAACTCTTTCCGCGACAAGCTTGTGCCAGGCGAAAAGGAAAAGTGGACGATGCAATTTGTTGATAAAAACGGCAATCCTGTGCAGACGGCGATGATGCTTGAAATGTACGACAAGGCACTCGAAAGCCTCAGTAGCAATAAGTGGAGCATTTATGCGGCATATCTCGATGCTCGCCGCTACGCTATCGGCACATCGTTTTACGTATATAGCCGTTACCTTTCCGCATCATATCAAGATGAGGTGAAAGTGAAAGGTTATTCGCCAGAGTGGCCGGTATTTAATATGTATGGTAAGCATTTCTTCCCACAATTCTTACAATTCTTGGTGATGGATGGTGCTCCCGTCATAGCTTATGGCAGTGCGATGAAGATGAGTGCGAAATCACAAGGTGTGTTGGAAGAAAGTAAGGTTGAGACTATTGATAGGGCAAATGCTGAACTTCCGAAAGAGAGCAAAGCAGAGGAGAAACCGCAACTCAACGATATTAAGCTCCGTGAGGCCGACATCAAAACCGCGCTTTGGAAACCAATGCTCACTTCCGACACTGGTGGTAATCTGATCGTGGAATTTGAGGCACCAGAATTTAACACCACTTGGGTGATGCAAGCCATTGCCTACACTGGCAATATGGTGAGCAGCAGTATCAGTCGTGAGGTGCTCACTCAAAAGCCCATTATGGTGAAATCGAGCCTTCCACGCTTTGTGCGCGGTGGCGACAAGGTGACACTGAAGGCTAATGTGATGAATGCCACCGACGAGGCCACCACATTCACCGCTGTGGTCGAACTGTTTAACCCTCGCACCCAAGAGGTGGTGGCGACCAAGAGTTTTGATGGCAATATCGCTGCGAAAGGCACCGAGGTGGTGGGCATTGAATTTGCCGTGCCCGACACCATTCCATTTGTAGGCTTCCGTGTGAAAGCCGCCAATGCCACTTTCGGCGATGGTGAGCAGGTGATGCTTCCTGTGCTGAGTGATATTGCTCCAGTGATTGAAACCGAACCATTTTTCGTGGATGCCGCCAAGCCTCATTTCGAGGTGAAAATGCCATCGTTCCCACTCGATAGCCGTGTGACGCTCGAATATTGCGACAATCCTGTGTGGTATTGCGTTACGGCTCTGCCCACCATCTATGAGCCCAACTATCACATTGCCACCAACCTTGCGCACAATCTTTTTGCCGAAGTGCTGGCGCAGGGTGTGGTTAAGTCGAATCCGCTCATTAAAACAGCCATTCAGCTATGGACAGCCGATGGTGCCGACAGCACACTCACTTCAATGCTCGAAAAAAATAAGGACTTGAAGATTACCGACTTGTTGGCATCGCCATGGGTGAACGAAGCCGACCGCCAGTCCCTTCGTATGTCGAAACTCATTGAACTTTTCGACGAGAAGAAGATGAGCGCCGAGCACAAGAAGATTGTGGGTGCTTTGCAGAAGTTGCAACGTGCCGATGGTGGATTCCCATGGTATGAGTACAATGGTTGCCGAAGCAGTCTGTGGACCACCGAAGTGGTGCTCGAACTCATAGGCGAATTGCAGCACTTGGGCTACACCTTAGATGATGCTGACATCAATCAGATGACGAAAAAGGCGCTTGCCTATTACGATAGCGAAATGCTCAAACTGTGGAATCAGCAGCAGAAAGTGAGCAAGAAGAATTACAGCGGATTTAGTTCGTATGTGTATGTGCGCTCGCTGTTCCCTGGCGAGAAATTGCCATCGGGCAACGATAAGATGATGAAAAAGGCGCTCTCTGCCATGACCAAGGATTGGAAGGGGCTGCCAATGGGCGAAAAGGCTTACTTTGCCATGGCACTCAACCGTGGTGGCTACAAGAAAGTGGCAAGCCGCATCGTGGAATCGCTCCGCCAGTTCGCTATCGTGAAGCCTGAATTGGGCATGTATTGGGACAATCTGCAAATCGGTTGGCGCTACTTCGACAAGGTGGCAGTCACCGCCACCATTCTTGAGGCAATGCACGAGGTGGGTGCGTCGCAGACCGAAATCGACCAAATACGCAAGTGGATTCTGCTGATGAAGCAATCCAACGACTGGGGCAGTTCAAGCCTTGCTGCCGATGCGGTGTATGCTCTCCTTTCCACAGGCAGCCAGTGGCTCGAACGCAGCGAAAAGCCCATCATCACCATCGATGGCGAGGCGGTGCAGTTTAGTCATATTGATGAATATGTGGGCTACTGCCGCAAGACTATCCATGCCAAGAGCGGTGCCACGCTGAAAATCGACCGCAAGGGCGCAAGTCCGGCATGGGGCGCCGTGTATTGCCAATACAAGGCTCCTATGGCTTCGGTTGAGGCGAAAGAAATCACCGAAATGAGCATCAGAAAAGAATATCTCGTTTATGGTGCCGACGGCAAACTCATCCCTGTCTCCGACCGCAATTTCAAGGTGGGCGACAAGGTGCAAGTGCGTGTGGTGATCAAGAACAACAAAGACCTCGATTTCCTCACCGTCACCGACCAGCGTGCGGCTTGCTTTGAGCCTAAAGACCAACTTTCGGGCAGCCGTTACATGGACGGCACTTATTTCTTCCAAGAGACGAAAGATGCCCAAACCAACCTGTTCTTCACCTCGCTCGACAAGGGCACACACATCATCAGTTACGATGTGTATGTGATGGCTGAGGGCCATTTCAGTGCAGGCATAGCCACCGCCCAATGCCAATACGCTCCCCAACTCTCCGCCCACTCTTCTGGCACCCAAATCACCGTGCAGCCGTAGAGTTGTGGCGTGTTACTGTTATAAATCAAAAACCAAATAATTTATCCACTTTTGTTTTGAAAATGAGATTTCTTCTTTCATTTTTGCTACAAAAGTGGATTTTGTTTTAATATTTGTTTATCTTTGCAGATGTAAAGTCACTTGATTACTAACTCTATAAATAAATCAACCCAATTATGAAGAAAACCATCCTCCTCTCAGCAATGGCTTTTTGTGGTATGGCGGTAATGGCACACGCTGGTGTCGAAGTGAATCCGCTTGCCAATTCCAAGGGTCAAGACTACAAAGTGAACGCAAATGTGTCGCGCCAGTTAGTTGACACGCATGATGCCAACGCCACTGTGCTCTCGGAAAGGGTGCTTGCACCCGGTGTTTCCGAACAGGAGTGCGTACTTAAAAACGGTGTGAAATACAAGCGTATTGTTAAAGCCGATGCCCAGCCTGTTAAGGTGCTGAAAGCACCTTCATCGAAAGCCGACGCCGAGGGCGCATTGCTCAATGAAGGTTTTGAAGGATGGGACGGCACTACTAAAAACTGGATTCCTGCCACTTGGAGCGAAATCAATTCTGAAGGCGAGGCTGGAAGTTACGATGGTGGCGCGTTCACATGGTTTGTGAGCGGACAGGCAGGCTCGCTCCCAACTCCTGTGGAGGGGAAATACTATTGCGTGATTCCTTACGCAAGGGTGACACGTGCCGACAACAAGAAAGAAGACCTTCCACAAGACGAGTGGCTCGTAACTCCAAAGATGAAGTTGCGCACTAATGAGCAACTTTCGTTCAACATCAGCTATTCTCCGCTCTATCTTTACGACATGTCGAACGAGAACATCAACTTCGGCACCATGGAGTTTATTCATCAAATTATTTCGGCTACGCTGAAGGTGTATATTCGTGAAAATGGTGGTGAATGGAAGGAAATCTACGACATTGAGCCAGCGTGGCGAAACTACACGCTCAATGATTTGTTTAACAACTACTATAACCAAAGAAGCGAAGATGTGGTGATTTCGCTGAAGAATTACGATGGTAAGGAAGTGGAAATCGCGTTCCGATATGTGGGTATTCGTGGCAACACGATGGAACTTGATAAAGTGGTGGTTGACAAGGCGAAACTCACAGCCCTGTATCAGCGCCCAGCTGGTACTATGTATTGGGGATTGAGCAAGAATATTGAATATCCATTGACTGTTACTGATGGCGGTTCGGTCCGCACTTTCCTCCACGTTCCTGCCTACACCGATTTGACTTGGACTAACCGTTCGTCGGCTAATGTGGAATCTGTGTCGTGGCAATATCTGGCTGACGATGGTACAGCCCAAACCTCTACCGACAAGGATTTGGTGTCAGGCTTTATTCCCTCGCGCAGTATCGAAGGTTTGTATCCTACTCCAGAACTTACGGTTAAGGCTCAAGACTTTGCCGACGAAAGCTATAAACTTCCTGTGTTGGACGTGTATGCCGGTGGCGCCCCTGAGATGGATGGCAAAACCTATCCGCTCACTTTGGCGAATGTGCAAAAAGATGAGGTAAGTTTCCTTTTCAACAGCCAGTCTATTCCGCTGAGCGGTTTCCACAAATTCACCAAGAATATTTGGACCCAAATGCTTTTAGGAAAGAATCCTACCGATTCCGCTTATTATGCGCCATTTGGCTTTATGACAAAATACGAGAAGCCAGCCAAGCCTTACATCGTGAAGCGTGTTTGGGTGCTTGCCTATGGTATGATTAGCGAAACCTCGAAGTTTGGTTTTGCGTTCTACCGCTGTTCGCCTAACGATATGCCGTATGCTGGCTTTGCTGGAGCTGAATGTGCGTATGCCGACATTGTGAAGGTGCCAATGGGCAATTTCAACTACTACGCCATTCCATTTGATGTAGCTCCAACCGAAGGAACCGATCCTGTGGTAATCGACCGTGATGTGTTTGGGCTTGTGTATGGTCTCGACTGTGACCAAAACAATACCATCTATCTGCTTCAAACTATCTCTTATGATAAAAACGACACTAATTCGCAGTACTTCTACCTCTCTGGTATGAATAATGGTAAGCCCACTTCTGCTGTGCTGCCAGCCACTGATTTGACCGATACCAACGGCAATGAGTTGAAAACCCATCTTTTTATGGAACTCGAAACAGAATTCCCTTGGCTCAAGGCGATTAAAGAAACGAGCCTTACCGTTGGTGCTGTAGGTGGCGATGTGAAGTTGTGCCTCGATAGCTATAAAGATGCGTCGGAACTCACCGTGGCTGTGACCGACGAGCAAGGCGCAGAAGCCACTTGGCTCACTACCGTAGGTGCAGGCAAAGACTCTGATGCTGTGATTACTGCCACAGCGCAACCTCTGCCCGAAGGCGCGTCAGAACGCGTGGCAAAGGTGAAAGTGTCGTACCCCACTTGCCAAGATGTGGAATTTACCATCACCCAAACTCCAGCCACAGGCATTACCGCAGTAAAGAATAGCCCATTGGCTGTGACTGTGAATGGCGACAATATCGTGGTGAGCAACGTGGTGGGTGAAGTTGTGATTTACGATGTGACAGGTAAAATGGTAGCCAAGGCACAAGCCAACGGCACCGCAAATATCGCCACATCGCTCTCCAGCGGCGTTTACATCATCAAATCCGCCACCCAAACCGCAAAATTCATCAAATAATCACCCTCAACCATAAAGGTGATTTCCCATAATAATTAGGCTCTCTAAGCTTTGCAAAAAAGCCAGAGAACCTAATTTTGTTATGTTTACGCTATAGCGTTTGTTTTTGTGTGGTAATTTTTTATTTCTGGGTGTAGAAGTAGCGCCAGAGGGGGGCTGCCATGAGGGCTTGCTTTTGTTGGTCGTTGATGAGCATGTCGAGCACTTCTGCCTTGCTCATCAGCAGCACTTCTATGTCTTCGCTTGCGTCGAGGTGCTGGGTGCTCACTTTCTCCACGCCTTCAGCCACGAAGCAGTGGGTGAGGTTGTCGCAGATGCTGGGGTTTTGCCCGATGGTCATCACTTCGCGCCATTCGCCACCGGCATAGCCGGTTTCTTCAAGCAGTTCGCGCTTTGCGGCATCGACAGGCGCTTCGCCATCTTCCACCACGCCGGCGCACAGTTCCACCAGCACTTCATCGAATCCGTGGCGATACTGGCGCACCATTACCATTTGCCCATCTTTGGTGACGGCTATCACATTCACCCACGCAGGGTATTCAAGCACATAGTGTTCGGGGTTGATGCGTCCGTCGGGCAGTTGCACCTTATCTACGCGGGCGGTGAGCCATGGTCTCTGAATGATGTAGCGCGATTCCAGAGTTGCCCATTTTTTGATTTCTTTTGCCATAGTACATGATTTTCTACAAATTTAGCAATTTCATATCTATCAACGTCAAAAAAAAGTGATTTTTGCGTATCTTTGTAGAAACAAAATCTACACAAACTAATTAACATAATGAATGGTATTGGACTAAAGAAACAACGAATTGAATACTTCGACCTGCTGAAAGGCATCGCTATTTTCATGGTGGTGATGGGACATGCGCTCACCATGTGTGTTAGAGGGCTTGATGCCGCCTTCCTGTTTAAGTTGATAGGCCAAGTTCACATGCCTGTGTTCTTCTTTATCAGCGGCTATCTCACCTATAAGGCGAATACCGACAAGCCATTCATTACCCCCGGACTGAAAAAACGCTTCATACAACTCATTATCCCATTTTTGGTCATCACGCCGCTGTGGGTGTGGTATTTTCCACATAGCGGACTGCAATCGCCATTGAGCGACAATCTGCCCGACCTCTTGCGCGCCTATTGGAAAGACGGCTACTGGTTCACGCTGTGCCTGTTTGAACTGTGCCTGATCTACATTCCGATTAGCACCATTCTCCAACGCCTTAAAGGCATATTCCCTCAAATTGTGGTACTGCTTGCCGCCCACGGAATACTCATCGCCCTGTCGATGACCTTTGCCGATGAGGAAGCGAATGTGGATTACGTGGGCTTCGGGCTGCTTGCGCGCTTCTTCCCTATGTTTATGATGGGCGTGATGGCAAACCACATGAAAGAGGCGTTCAATCGCCTTGTGCACAACCAGTGGGCATTGGCTATTGCCATGGTGGTGTTTGGCGTGTCGTTCTACAGCGTGGTTTATCCTTGGGATGTTTGGGGAGCCGATATGGCAAGCATGTGGCCGGTAATCGGTTTCGCCACCATTCCGGTGATGCACTTCGCCCTCATTATGGTGGTAATCGCCCTCGTTGAGCCGTGGTCGCTCAAAGAATATCGCACCGAGGGTAAAACGCCGTCGGCGATAGCCCGATACTTCAATTTCCTCGGTCACGAGAGCCTGGGCATCTACTTGCTCCACTATTTCTTCCTGTTCCCCCTCACTGCGCTTCAAGAGCCGCTGAAAGAGTTGGGCTTGGCTGTGGTGCCATTGGCTGCGTTGTCGGTGGTGGTGGCGTTTTGTGTGATTGGCGTAACCCTGTTGGTGATTTATGCGCTCAAGCGTAGTAAGGTCACCGCTCTTTTGTTTCTTGGTCAGCCATTTAAATAATGGATGCAACTGTCTGAATGTGAAAATATTGAAATGAATATATAAAATTATAATAGTTATGAAACCTAATCGAATAACAGAACTTTTCGGAATTCAATATCCAGTGATTGCTGGTGGTATGGTATGGTGTAGCGGTTGGCGTTTGGCTGCCGCTGTGAGCAATGCCGGTGGTTTGGGACTGCTGGGTGCTGGCAGTATGCACCCCGAAACCCTTATCGAGCACATCGACAAGATGAACGCTGCCACCGACAAGCCTTGGGGCATCAACATTCCACTGATGTACCCCGAAATTGAGCGTCTCATTGAAATCATCATCGAGAAGGACGTGAAAATCGTATTCACTTCGGCTGGCAGCCCTAAGAAATACACCGCACGCTTCCACGAGGCTGGCATAAAGGTGGCGCATGTGGTGTCGAGCAGTAAGTTTGCCAAGAAATGTGAGGAGGCTGGCGTTGATGCCGTGGTGGCTGAGGGCTTTGAGGCTGGAGGCCATAACGGTAGGGAAGAGACCACCACTTTGGCGCTCATTCCACAGGTTCGCGAAGCCATTTCGCTGCCATTGATTGCGGCAGGTGGCATCGGCTCAGGCAAGGCGATGCTGGCGGCTATGGCACTCGGAGCAGAGGGCGTGCAGATTGGCACACTGTTTGCCGTGAGCGAGGAAAGTTCGGCAAGCGATGCCTTCAAGCAACTTTGCGTGGATCTTGGAGAAGACGGCACCATGCTGGCGTTGAAGAAAATTTCGCCCACCCGACTGATTAAAAACGAACTGTTCGCAAAAATTGCCGAAGCCGAAAGCCGTGGTGCCGAAGCCGACGAACTCCGCGAACTACTCGGACGTGCAGCATCGAAGCGAGGCATCTTCGAAGGCGATTTGCAAAACGGCGAACTCGAAATCGGCCAAATAGCCAGCACCATCAAAGAAGTGAAGCCCGTAGCCCAAATCATGCACGAACTCATCACCGATTTCCACACCACCCAATCCCGCATCGCCACCCTCTAATTAAAATATCTCGTTTTTTTAAACGGTAGAAACGTGGTAATTCACGCTCGCCCAAATCTAAGGCGATAGCGAGTTACCACGTCCCTACAATGTTAATTGTGTATATGATAATGCCTAAGCTTTGAAGCCGACAGATGGCCTATCATTGGGTTTTTCATCATCTTCTCCGTCCATCATTGCTCGAATACGTTCATATTTAAGCAGTTCACTGGCACTAAGGGAAGGACGAATATTTGATATAGCAGTTTTCAAGAGATCCATTGTTATTTTGCTATGCTGGCGAAGGGCATTTCGTGAAGCCTCATTTACGATTAACTGAATGTCGGCAGACACGTAATCCTCTGTTAAATCAGCTAATTGTTGGTAGTCTAAGCCGAAATCGTATGGACGCTTCTTCAAATACAACTTAAACAGGGCCATTCGTGCTTCCTTGTCAGGCACACCTAAATAGTATTTCTTGTCCAATCTGCCTGCACGCAATATTGCAGGGTCTATCATGTTGGGATAGTTGGTCGCACCGATTATAAAAATGCCCTTTTCGCCTGTTCTGTCCATTTGGGCAAGCATTTCGTTTACTGCACTCCGTGACATTTCGTGTATATTGCTATTGTCACGATTGGGCACGAGTTCATTCATTTCGTCGATAAATATCACAGTAGGAGCTTTTTCTTCCGCCTCTTTAAACATCTTGGCGATGTTCTCCTGCGTGGCATTCACATAACTGCTCTTTAGAGTAGCTGGCGTGATGCACATAAAGTTGAATCCGACCTCTTCTGCAAAGTGCTTTGCAAAAAATGTTTTACCACAACCAGGAGGACCATATAGCAACATGCCATTTGGTATGGTGACACCATAGCGTTGGTATTCTTCTGGATTGTGGAGAGGTTCAATCACTTCTTCACGCATTTGTTGCTTCAACTCTTCCATTCCGGCAACTGCTGCAAAGCCTTCACCTTCCTTTTTTGTGGCAGTAGGGGAAGGGGCATTGTTTGGGTGCTGTTGTGACAGAATTTTGCGTTTCGTAGATTGACGCTCAACTTTCACCTCGCCATCAACAGCCTTGATAAACTCATCTGCGCTTTGGAATCTGTTTTCAGCATCATAGTTTAGAGCCTTGGCTATCACATTTAGCAGTTGGTCGTCAAGTTCATATTTGTCTTTTTTCGTCAATTCGAGTTCTTTGTCTCGCTCTGCTAATATGCTTTCTACCAAATCTTGTCCATTGGTTCGGGAAGTGTCGATAAACCAAGGTAGTTCTCCATAAAGAAGATGATACATCATCGCTCCTACAGCATACAAGTCGGATTGCACCGAGCATACTCCAGAAAATCGCTCAGGTGCGAGATAGAAAGGGTTGAGTTCATCTAAGTTTGGTTTACTTGGCTTCTGATTTAAGAAGCGAGCATAACCAAAGTCTATCAATTTCAAGTCGCCCAATTCGCCGACGAGATTCAGAAACACGTTTTGTATTGTCACCTCGTTATGAATAATGGGCACAGGTCGTGAATGTAAGAATGCCAAAGCCGACAATACCGCCTTGGCTATTGTTTTAATTTCATACACACTGATATCGCTGTCGCGGATAATCCTCTGTGACAAGGTTTCGCCACTTACAAACTCCGTCACGAACCAAGCATACTGACAGCCCTGCATCATCAACGTTCCCGAATCAATGAATTGGCATAGGTTATGGTGATGCAGTTGCTTGGCAATCTCCACTTCTATTATTCGTCCTTCATCATCAATCTGATTGCGATTTAGCTTTGAGTAATTGATGAGTTTCAAGAAACGGGTCTTGCCATTTGCGTCTTTCACACGGTAGGTTTCCGCATAAGAACCTTGCTTATGCGGAAACGCCACTGTGTACAATCCTATCTTATCGTTCTTATTGAAATACATAAAAATTATATTTACTATTTCAATAAACCATCAGCATTGACTGCTTCTTCATTAGGCATAAGATCAATAAGACCACATGCTATTGGGTGAAGTTTGTCAACAGACGGCTGATTGTTAATCTCTTCCAAACCACTGTTGATAAGTTGGCGAGCTCTTGACGCGTCTTTCCAACGAATTGTTCCAAAACGATTATGGCAATCACGGATAAGTCCTATGCACTGATATACCAAAGTTAAGTGAACAAACAAACTGCTGATTTGATCAAGGATTTCACGACCAAGTTTAGCATCCTTCACTCGAATGACATTATCTACTTGACTACGGATTTGGTTGACCAATTGAACTGACCTGTCATTCCCTAAGTCGTTTTGTGCTTTCTCCAGTCTGTCAAATTCTTCTCGAAGTTCTCTTTCTACACGTTGCCACTCTGTGCTATCGTCAAGTTCCTCTATTTTTCGTAGAACTTCCTTTAAATTAGATTGAGTACGCATAGGGTCGTTACCACTTGAAGCTAATTCTTTTACGGCATCAAGTTCTTTATTCAACTCCTCGACAGAGATACCGGAAGAAAGCAATGCCTCTATACTTCTTTGAGCAGAAACCAATTCTTTATTTACCCACGAAATAGCATCCTCAGAAGACTCACGTTTGCTTAAGTCTAGTTCTTTTTTTACCGTGAAGTCTACAGATGGGAAATACACCTCCATTGTCATCATTTCTGAGGAATCAACATGCAGAGTGATTTCCACATTGGAATTCTCAGGGATGAGCTGTTCAACGTCATCACCAGTAACAACCACATTAGATATTTGCGTATTTAATGCAGCTGTTTTTCCTTCGGCTTCTAAGCCTGATACTTGATAAACAGGAATAGACAACACGTCTGTAGAAACTCCAGGGCGCAATTCCTGTGTTGTTTTTCTATCAGGCACAACACCTACGGCTGGCAGAGGCTTGTTCTTTTCCAACCCTTTGGCAGGTAAGAATACACCACGCTTTTTGATGTCATTATAAACTGCTATACCTATATTATAAGGAAGAGGTGCAGCACCTACTTTGACACCTTGGATAATGGTAAATTCAGAAGGGAAAACCTCAACAGCATTGCCTTGCTGATTATAAGCCTTTACTTTAAATGTGTTTGGCTTACCTTCAAGCAAGAATGCCTCAATAACATTGCCATTTGTATCTACAGAAATTCGGTCACTTCTCCATGCGCCATCTGCACGTTGCAATTCGATAGATAACTCGTTAGGACTATTGTTTCCAGTCTTTTCCTTGTCGATGCTGATGCTTACCCATTCTGATGATTCGACCGATGTTGATTCATAGCCAACTTGCAGAAACACAATATTCGCCTTTGCTTCCTTTTTAATTTCAGCCTCATTAATATTTGCGTCTATTGTAGAAGCATAAAGAGCAGCTCCACGTGCAACTGCGGTCATTGGGTTAATACTGGTATCAACATTTTGCGTAACCTCTTCTTTCAACATATCACGAATTATTGGTGAATAGGTTGGTCCGCCAACAAGTATGAGTGAAGACAAGTCTTTTCCAGTAAGCCCATTTCGTTCCAAAAGATTCTTACAAATGTTGACAGCTTTTTGGTACTGTTCGCCAATAGCGTCTATAAGTTGCTCTTTGGTAATGGTTATTTCGAGATCAATCTCCTCCCCATTATCATCTTGCCCCAAATTAAGATTGCGGTCATATGTAGAATAGTCAGCACTATCTGCAAATGATAATGCTGTTCTCATTTCCTCCGCTGGTCCTTTAAGAGCATCTATTAAAGCTTTCTTTTTCCATTCTGTTGTCTCATATGAAGAAAGGTCATAATCTTCTTTCAAACTAGGTATAAGAATTTTGTTGACGACTGCTTCGTCAAGATTCTTGCCACCAAGGTAGTTGTCACCTTCTGTATCGAACACAGTCAAAATGCCATCTTCGACCTTAACCAAAGCCGCATCAAAAGTTCCACCTCCAAAGTCAAAAACCAACCATTTGCCATCTTTCTTCTCACTTGACAAACCATATGCCATACAAGCAGCTATAGGCTCCTGTAACAATTCACACTGCTTGAAGCCTGCAATACGTGCAGCCTTCATTGTGGCATCTTTTTGTATTGCGGTAAACATGGCTGGCACTGTAATAACCACCGAATTGACCGTTTCATCATTGATAAGGCTTTTCAGTTCTTTCAAGACCTCTGCAGAAAGTTCTTCTGGGGAATAGCTTTCTTTGGGCATATTCTCATTGGAATACTTCTTGTCAGAACCCATTTCACGCTTAAATTCCAAATAACCACACTCTTTTGGAGGTTCATTCTTGCTCAAAGCCGTGATAGCATCTGAATATACAGAATCTTTTGCTTTCATGCCAATACGCAAGGCACGTTCCCCCTTCTTGTTTTTTGAGAAATAGACACAAGAAGGCAATGTGTCCATAAGGTTTTTAGTCTGTTTGATAACAGACTCACCATTCTCCATTCTAGCTATAGCCGAGTTTGTCGTACCAAGGTCTATGCCATAGTCTATTTTGATTCTTGCCATAATTATTGTATTTAAATATTTTGACTTACTACGATTTCTGCAGGTTGTATCATCTTGCCATTATAATTAACCTGCATCTTAATCATTCCTGTGATTATACGCTTGCCTTCTGGTAAACTTTCGTCTGGAACGAATCTTGTTTGAAATTGCATACCATCGTTATATTCCTGTCCAAGTAAACTAATAATTTCATAGCCATTGGCACGCACATTGTTTATCATGCGGTCTTTTGCTTGAACAAGCTGTTTGTAACCTCTTACGGATTTATCCATTTTTGAAAGGTTAGTCTCTATTCTTGCTATTTCATCCGCAAGTTTTACCACAAGTGAATGGTCTGGTTCTCCTTTAGTTTTATTTGCTGACGGAACATAAGCATCAAGTTGCTTTTGTACAATAGCAAGCATCTGATTGTCAAGCTTGATTGATTCTTCCTGCATCTTCTTTTGTGCTACTTCCAATGCCTCTTGCGCTTTGCGCACTTCATCGATTGAGGATGTGCCCAACTTTATCTTCTTTAAAAATGCGAAAATAGTGGCAATTATTACCGAAAGTAGAATGACTAAGCCACAAGTGACCCACAATGTGCGTGAAGAAAGCACATTCTCTGTAGTCTGAATAAGCTCGTTCGTTTTGTCGATACTATTGACTATCTCCGACTTATCTGCTTTTTGGTTAGCTATAAGTGTGTTGTAGTCTTTTTGTAGGCTATCTATGTTTGAAACTAATTTTTTATTTGTTGTCTGAATTTCAGAAATTTGTCCTTCTGTTTCTGAAATCTTTGAAGACAAAGTTTTAAATTCCTTATGAAGAAGTTCTTGTTGAGTATTTAAGTTGCTTACCTCTGTTTTTAAATACTCAATAGTTTTAGAATTGTCCTCAGCTTTTAACGTACTAAAACTCAATCCTAAAAGGAATATTGTGCTTAAAAAATAATACTTCATATTGATTTTATTTTAATATCCTAATATTGCCCCGATTATGAATCCTCCAATTGCACAACCAATTGCAAAACCAATTACTTGACCTGCATCCCACCCACTATTGGCAGCTCCGATGGCTAAACCGATCACGCCAAAAATAAGCGCTAAAACGTTTTTATTAATTCCTTTGGACTTTGGAGGCTCTGGTTTTTTGGGAGTAGGTGGCGTTTTGGGCGGCTCTGGTTTTTTGGGAGTAGGTGGCGTTTTGGGCGGCTTGATCGGGTTAGTAGATGTAGAAACACTGAATGTGTCGCATAACTCTTTTAATATAGAACGATTTTCATTATATCTGCCATTCTTATATTCGGATTCCATGTCAAAGCCATCCATTATTTTTGTGGCTTTCCAAGCTTCTTCCAATACAGATTTTACATGGGTTATTCCAAGTATTGCTGCCAACTTTGCGTTTGGATCATCTTTATCAGCACTAATTATAGATTGTGCTTCATTAACCTCTGCAATGATATTGCTTAATGCATTACCTACTACTTGTGTTGAAATTTTAAGATAATAGGAATTAGATACGCAAAGTTTGCGCTTTATAGATTGAAGATGTGGCTTCGCGTTATTCAACAACGTAACAGCATGGCAGATTTTATCAGGTAACAAGCAGTATTTACGCAATTCCTCATGAATAGCTCTATCTTCTGCTAATACCTCCGATGGTGGTAAGTTGTCAATAATCCTTTGAAGAATATCAACGTTCTCTTTACACCTGTCTTTCGCCATTTTACCAACTACAATGCTTCTTGCATATTTCTGTAACTTCATCGCTTTAATAGCCGCATCAGGTTCTTCAGAATCATTGTAGTAGTCTATGCCGCATTGTAAGATCTCAAGTCCAAGTTTATCTGTAATTATTTGGTATTGCAAATCTGTTGAAGAAAGAAGTTTTTTTAATTTCAAGAGATCTGATTTTGTGTTTTTCATCAATCTCTCTCCTGCCTGTAATCGTGCTTTAGGTCCTTTGTTTTTTGTTTTTTGAGCAGTCTCGATAGCGTATTCAATGCTGTCAATAAGAGGTTTGGTTGCTTTTACCACTATATGGCTTTTCCATGTGTCGATGGTTATAAAAGGAAGCAACTTGTTTACTCCAATTTCTTCACAAAGTGCGTCAACGAAAGAAAGTGCCAAGGTAGAGGCATTAAGGTTGCTGCCAGTGCCCACTACCGCCGAGATAAGCTCACTGATATATTGTGAGTTTGCATACAAAGTTTCAGCGCAAGTAATGGCACAATCATAGTCTTCACGGATTAATGCTGACACAATACGGTTTTGCAACGATGATGCACTTTCTTTTTTCTGCCAAATTTCTTCAGCTTTACTTATTTTGCCAGAAATAAGATTTTTGAAAGCCACATCGTCTAAAGACGTGACTTTTACAAACCAGAATTGGGCATACTGAATTTGGTCTTTCGGCAATGTGAGTGCGGCTTCTGCATCTGCAGCCGAAGTTTCTGTGCGATTAATGGGACCAAGATATTGGGTCAGGTCTAAAGGAAATGGTACAGGCTTTCCCACCTTCAAAAAGGCTTTCATGCGATTGTGGTTAGCCAGTCTTTCCTTTGTAGGAGAGTTGGAGTACACCCCTAATAGGCGATAAGGATTGTGTTGTAGTAAATTCATTCCTATTTCGTTAACAAATTAAAAGTCAACCGACTCCTTTGTTGACGAAATCCTCTCACCAATACATACGAAAAAAAGACGTGGAGTCAATCCTGTTGCCCGTTCCACGCCATAAAGGCCTTCGCATTGCCCTGATTGTCGAAACGAGCAACGCCGAAAGCCCCACGCCGATGTAAGTATATAATATGCCCAATAAGGCTACAACCGAAGAACCGATTGAAGCCAATGGGGTTGTATATAAATTACACCTCATGAGGCGTTCCCGTTGCTTTGTTTTTGACAATCAATTTGAAGTTGCGAAGTTCTTATGGCGTCAAAACCAAAGCGTACAGTTACGCCTTATATGTATATTCTTTTGTCCAACC
>OIYG01000747.1_pt1 | contig 28900 bp, 18 predicted proteins | sample 1587861 | NCBI WGS metagenome assembly OIYG01 (sample SAMN03283272) | human gut metagenome | biome: human-associated habitat; material: feces | host: Homo sapiens | place: Peru | collected 2012 | reverse complement strand
TAAATCACAATTCAAAATTGAATAATTCAAAATCGCCAACGGCGACAATTCAAAACTCAAAACTCAAAACTCAAAACTCAATTAATCTACCTTAAAAAATCCGTCTTCATCTACATCATCACTACTGATATCTTCCGCTTTGCCTGCTTGGATGTATTGCGTCGTCGACGTAGCTATCATACCTACAGTATCGATAGCGATAACATTGATTTGTGGTTTTTGATATTCCTTCTTTTCCATAATTGTTGTTATTTTTATTTGATTATAATTTTCTTAGTCTTTCCCGACTTCATTCTCACGATGTTCACACCCTTCTGTGGCTCATGTAGACGCTTACCGCTGAGGTCGTAGTATTCCGCCTCGGCATCGTTGAGCACGTCGAGCGCATCGGGAGTGTTGATGCCAGTTGTTGAGCCGTCAATGCGCATTGCGAGTCGGGCAGGGCCGCTTGCCGCATTGCCGTCGAGCCAAGCGCGGAACGGACTTACCTTGACGCCTTTCACAAGAGTCGAGCCATTCAGTTCAGCCACATTCCAGAAGCAGTCCTTTGATATCACATAACCGCTGTTTACTTCCTTTGTAGTGTAAGTGCCGTGGAATGTCATGCCGCCCACGTTTTGATCTGATATTGCCATGTTCAACTCTGCATCGTTAGCGCCAAATGTCAGCGCTGCTTCGCTGCCGTTGCGCTTTACCACGCATGGAGTTCCGGCTGCCACTGTTCCTTCTATGCGGATCAGCACAAGCTCGTTGCCATCAATCTTGTCGATGGCATACAGGCGGTAAGACTCCTCGCCAGTCAGCGTCAATGAGTACGGCAACACGAGTGTGCCCCAGTCGTTCGACATCTGGCGGGTGTAGGATATTTCATCAACTGTGCCGCTTGCCTGGTCGCTGATATATGAGTCGTCGCTCAGACTGACAGCCTTCTTCTTCTTACCTAAGTTTCCCGATATACCTTCTGGTAATGACTGGAAATTAACAGTGTTAATATTATTAATGGAATAAAAAACTTCAGAACCAATTTTTTTCAATGATTTAGGCAGCGTCACTTGTCCTTTTTCTGCACTTAGATTTATGCAACCTTCAAATGCATGTTCTCCAATTTCCGTCACCGAGGCAGGAATTACAAGTTCTCCTGAAAGACTTCTACAATCCATAAAAGCTTGAGTAGAGATTACACTCAGAGTATTTGGCAACTCAAGTTTTGTAAAACTGCGACAAGTACTGAAAGCCGATTGTCCGATAGTTGTTACTGAGCTGGGTAATGTCAAAGATCCCGTAAATCCAGAACATCCGCGGAAAGCTAATACCCCTATTGTTTCCAGTTTATTTGACAGCGTTAGAGTGCCATTGAATCCAGTGCAATTTAGAAAAGCCTGGTCACCAATCTCTGTTACCGAATTAGGTATGACAAGGCTTCCTGAAAGACCCTCACAACCTTTAAAAATAGACCTGGGGATTACACTCAGAGCATTTGGCAACTCAAGAGATGTAAAATACTTACAATTCATGAAAGCTGCAATTCCGATATCTGTTAATGAGCTGGGCAATTTCAAAGATCCCGTAAATCCAGTACATCCGTAGAAAGCATATTGCCCTATTTTTCCCAGTTTATTTGACAGCGTTAGAGTGCCATTGAATCCAGTGCAATTCTCAAAAGCCCGTTCACCAATCTCTGTTACCGAATTAGGTATGACAAGGTCTCCTGTAAGACTATTTTTGTTATAGAATGCATTTGCAGGAATTTTTGTAATCGGAGCGTCAAACTCTATCACGCACTTGCCATCAACAACACTATGCGCCACGATATTTGCACCAAATTGATCTGGTTTATTTATGTTATTCACAATCTTGCCGTCGGAAGTCGTGTAACGGAAGAAACTATGATTACAGATTTGGCAGACATCATCGGCGTTTAGCTTATGTCCAGTGGCAGCAACTGAAGTGGTAAGGCCGCAAATAGTGTCGGATGCAGTGAATTGTCTGGGTTGGAATGTCACATCATAGGTAGCCGAGCAATTATACTTTTCCTTATATATATCATAACTAAAGTAATAATTATACCCCTTGGAACCAACTCGCTCGCGTTTGCCATTTTCGCACTTGTATATAATCCAGTTGCCTTCTTTAGATGCCAACCCATTATAGTCCTGAATCTCCCACGACAACCTCATTTTTCTGCTGTCAACAGACCACACTTTCAATTTAGTAGGACGAACGTATCCACCGATGGTGTTGTCGAGTGACACGTATTTGGTTATAGGATATGCTCCACTATTGTCTTGCCATAAGCCTCTCACGCTTATTTTATGGCCGTAGTAGGAGAAAGTATTGTCAAAGGAAAGCTTCAATTCGATAGTGCACCACCGTGCCGTTTGGGTGCCTTTACCGTCATTTTCGCTATATTGATAAATTTGCAGATTTGAGAATTGTGCTGTGCCAATATTTTTATAGTTGAACGAAATATTTTCTTTGTTGCCTACTGGACCAGAGGTTAAAGAATTTCTCATCTCGTATTCTTCAGCATTGCTTATCTTTTGCCACAAATTATTGAGTAAAAGTGATGATTGTGGTTGGTCGTCAATATATAAGTCAACAGTTCTATTCTTAATGAAGCGTGACGAGCCACCTGCAAGGTTGTACATCCATAATTTGAGCGTTACTTCTGTGCCACTGTTTGTGTAGTTTGTGCTGATAACTTTCACCTGAGGCTTGTAGGTGAATTCTTCGGCTGCCGCAGCCTTTCCCGCGCCAGCCACACACAAGAACAGCGCCAGTAGCGTGTAGACTACTGCTCTGCCGAAATGTTTAGAATAAAGTTGTTTCATTGTTCTTATATTGTTTTGATTAATGTGCTCAGGCGTTTAGTGGGTGCGAAATTACAACAAATATCCTTTGAAACCAAAAAAAGTGAGGGGTAAAAAGGGGTAAAAAGATAAAAAAGCAGGGGTAAAAAGGGGTAAAAAGGGGTAAAAAGCACGAAAAGTATCGACCTGTACGTTTGAAATTACCCAATACGCCCTGAAAGGGCAGAAGCTCCTAGGGGGTGTGTCAAAAGTCAAACAATGCGGGCTGAAAGCCCAATGTTCTCCATAGCCCAGGGCAGCGCCCTGGGTATATAGCATTCAATTAACAATGCGCCCTGTAAGGGCAACTATCTGTGGAACAATAGAGTTGCCCTTACAGGGCGCATGGGTTGTGTTTATCCGTTACCCAGGGCGCTGCCCTGGGCTATGGAGATATTGGGCTTTCAGCCCGCTTTTGTTTGAGTTTTTACACACCCTCCTAAGAGCTTTTGGGCTTTCAGCCCGTTTCAACCGTACAGTTAGAAAAGTATCTGAGCGGAGCCTCTTTTTGGATGTCTTTGGGTGTGGATTGCAGCAACAGAAAACTCCCGCCGGCTTCATGTGAGCCATGAAGCCGGCGGGAGCGTTTTCAGTTAATTATCCTTCCGTACCATCGTCGCCGTCGCTGCCCGTAGTCGAGCCGCCTGTTGTCGAACCGCCCGTAGTTGAGCCGCCTCCCGTTGTCGAGCCACCCGTTGTCGAGCCACCCGTTGTCGAGCCGCCTGTTGTTGAACCACCCGTTGTCGAGCCTCCCGTTGTTGAGCCACCCGTGGTAGAACCACCCGTAGTCGAGCCACCCGACGTGTCGGCTGCTGTCGACTTCTGTTTAATCACCTGGCGTTTGAAGTGGGTCACCTCAACGTTCACGTAGTCGATGAAATTAAGATACTTGCTGTCGCCCTCTATCAGAGCATAGGCATTCACGTACTTCACCAACTGTCGGAAAGCCTCATCGCTTGCCTTGCGCGATGCTTTCAATGCGCCTATAGCCTTAGTCATACGCTCTTCTGTGCGTGTCGTGGTCAGCGTGCGTACCTTCTCGTTGGCAGCTTTCAATGCTGTTACGAATGCGCTAAGTGCGAGCGTCTTTACCTCCTCGACATACTTCTTCTCCAAATCGTCGATGAAGTTAATCAGCAATCCGGTTTCCTTGTCAAGCTGCATCTTCGGGTCGATGGCGTAGTCCTTGATGTGTTGCATCAGCACCTTAGCCGCCTTTGCCATGTTCTCCACAGGCAGACTCTTGTAACTGTTCACCGCTTTCTTGTAACCGTTGTAAAGTTCGTCACGCTCGGCATCGGCCTTAGCGATGTCGTCAGTCAGCAGACTCTTTTGCGAGATTTTCAAGTCTACGTCCTCTTGTTCCTTGGCTTTCTTGAGCGAGTCAATCTGTGCGCTGAGCTTACTCTTGACATTCGCATCGGCCTCAGCACGTGCCAACACGTTTGAAATGAACAGAAAATGTGCGCCATTGTTCAGACGTTCCAAGCTAATAGTTCCAATTTCGCTCATAGTTTGATAATGGTTAAAGGTGAAAACTGTGGAAACAATGTTTCCGTTAATAAGTCTCGTTGGAAATGGCAAGAAACACTGTTTTTTCTTTCACTCAAAACGGAAAGTCGGCAGAAACAGTGTTTCTTGTACTATTCCGAATGGAGTAATGCAAGAAACACTGTTTCTGCCGACTTCCGATAATTATTTATACAATAATCATGCCACAAACCCTTCCCGACAAATTTCTTGATAGCAGAAACACTGTTTCTGCCGTTCAGCACTGCATATTTGTCATGTTGTCGGATGTCGTCTGTCAGTATCGTGGCATACTTTTGTTACTTGATAATAACCTTCTTTGTCTTTCCCGACTTCATCCGCACGATGTTCACTCCCTTCTGTGGCTCGTCGAGACGCTTGCCGCTGAGGTCGTAGTATTCTGCCTCGGCATCGTTGAGGGCGTCGAGAGCGTCGGGAGTGTTGATGCCAGTAGTAGAGCCGTCGATGCGCATGGCGAGTCGGGCAGGGCCTGCCGCATTGCCGTCGAGCCAAGCGCGGAACGGACCAACCTTGGCGCCTTTCACAGCTTCAGGTTTGTTCTTCATCAGATCAGCCACATTCCAGAAGCAGTCTTTTGCAATGACATAGCCGTCGGTTACCTCCTTTGTCCAGTAAGTGCCGCTGAATGTCATGTTGTCGCCAACGGATAAGCCATTTATTCCTGTTTTGATATCTGCATTTTTAGCTTCAAAGCTCAGCTCTGATTCGCTGCCGTTGCGCTTTACCACACACGGAGTTCCGGCTGCCACCACTCCTTCAAGTTGTTTCAATACAAGCTCGTTTTCAGAAACTGAACTAATAGCATACAGGCGGTAAGGCTCGTCGCCAGTCAGCGTCAAGGAGTAAGGCAACACGAGTGTGCCCCAGTCGTTCGACATCTGGCGGGTGTAGGATACGGCGTCGACTGTGCCGGTTGCCTTGGGGCTGATATATGAGTCGTCGCTCAGGCTGACTATTGGTTTATAATCATTTAAGCTTCCTTCTAAGACTTCGGGCAACGACAGGAATTTGAAAGTTTGAATATTATTACATTCGTAAAAAGAATCATAAGAAACAACTTCCAATGATTTAGGCAATGTCAAATTTCCCGTGAATCCAGTACAACCATAGAAAGCCGAAATTCCAATAGTTGTTACAGAGTTTGGTAATGACAAATCTCCCGTGAATCCATAACATTTATAGAAAGCCGCATTTCCAATAGTTGTTACAGAGTTCGGTATTGTCAAATCTCCCGTGAATCCATAACAATTATAGAAAGCCAACCTTTCAATAGTTGTTACAGAGTTTGGTATAGTCAAATTTCCCGTGAATCCAGAACAATTTTCGAAAGCCGATTCTCCAATAGTTGTTACCGAATTAGGTAAGACAAGGTTTCCTGTAAGATTTTCACAATTATAGAATGCTTTTGTGGGAATTTTCGTAATCGGAGCGTCAAACTCTATCACGCACTTACCATCAACAACCTCATGCGCCACTACCGTAGCACCAAAATCTTTGCCTTTTATATCCACAATATTGCCGTCGGATGTATGATAAAGGAAGATACTTTTTCCACATATTTGGCATAAACCATCGGCATTTGTCTGATGAACCTTTGGTGCAATCGTAGTGGTAAGACCGCAAACAGTCTCTTCCCCCTCACATACATTGGGGAGGAATGTCATAATGTAACCATTCGAGCAGCTGTACTGCTTCTTCTCAATGCTGAATGAGTGCTCATTGGCAGCCGCTTCGCCCACCTTGACATTATTGTCGCCTTCGCGCTTGTATACAATCCACTTGCCGTCGGTAGATGCCGACGGATTATAGCCCTGCTGCTCCCACGAGAACACCATATTGCCGCCAGAAGGCTGAGCCGACAGATTGACAGGACGAACGAAGCCGTTGATGGTGTTGTCGAGAGTCACGTCTTTTGTTACTGAAGAGCCGCTGCTCCTGTCTTGCCATTTGCCCTTCACCGTAATCTTATGGCCATAATAGGAGAATGACTTGTTGAAGGAGAGCTTAAGGTCGACGGTATACCAATTTTTTTCTGTAGTGTCGCTGTTGTCTGGACATGTCTGTCCATTCTGAAGATTGTTGAATAGTGCCGTGCCTACGTTTATGCCATCAATATTAATATCTACAGGATTATCGGTAGGAATTTTGATGGGTGGTGTTCTTGTAGCACCAGCTATCGAAGACCAGATGGTGTTAAGTTTAACTACCTCTTTGTCGTCGATGTAGAGATTCACGTCACCAGTAAAGCGGGCGCAGACATCTCTAATATTTATACTATAATAATCGTTTAACATCCATAACTTAAGCGTGACCTCCGTGCCACTGCTTGTATAGGAAGTATTGTCGATTTTGACAACTGGGTTACGTTCTTTGGCTGACGCATTGCCCGCAACCATGCACATAAATAACGACAGCAGCATGTATACAAACGCTCTGCCAATGTGTTTAGGAAAGTTTTGTTTCATTGTGAAATTATTTATTGTTTTATGATTTTTGTTGCTAAGTCGGTTGCAAAATTACTACAAAAAAACAAAGTAACCCAAAAAGTTGTGGCGTAAAAAGGGGTAAAAAGATAAAAAACAGGGGTAAAAAGGGGTAAAATGAGTTTTGAATTTTGAGTTTTGAGTTTTGAGTTGTCGGCAAAGCCGATTTTGAGTTTTGAATTTTGAGTTTTGAATTATTAAATCACAATTCAAAATTGAATAATTCAAAATCGCCAACGGCGACAATTCAAAATTCAAAATTCAAAACTCAAAATCGCCAAAGGCGACAACTCAAAATTCAAAACTCAAAACTCAAAATTCTCTCTATTTCTTCATCAGCGACACTGCGAAGCCTCCTCCGCGTGCCTCCTTAACCTTCAGCACATCACCCTTCTTCACGGTGCGGTGCAGGATTGTGTAGGCCTTCGGGTTGTGCTCGTAGTCGGCATCCTTGCCATCCTGATAGATGGTGCATTCGTATTTGGCGTTCTTGTCGAGGAAGTCGAGCTTCACGGTAGTCTGTCGAGCCTCGTTGGTCTTGCCGCCCACGAACCAGTTGTCGGTGCCCTTCGCCTTGCGTGCCACAGTGATATACTGTGCCGGCTCAGCCTCAAGATACTTGGAGTCGTCCCAGTCGCAAGCCACGTCGCGTATGAACTGGAAGGCGTCGTCGTACTTCTCGTAGTGCTCAGGCAGGTCGGCAGCCATCTGCAGCGGCGAGTACATCACGAGGTAGAGCGAGAGCTGTCCGCAGAGCGTGCTATGCACATACGACGGGTTGTCGCTCCATTCAGAGAGCTTGGTCTCGAAGATGCCCGGAGTGTAGTCCATCGGACCGCCCTGCAAGCGTGTGAACGGCAGCATCACTGTGTGGTAGGGCACAGAGCCACCGAATGCCTCGTATTCCGTGCCGCGTGCCGACTCGTTGCCCACGAGGTTAGGCCATGTGCGGCAGATGCCGGTGGGGCGGGTAGCCTCATGCGCGTTCACCATGATGTGGTGCTTGGCAGCCTGCTCAATCACGCGCTGGTAGTGGTTGTTCATGAGCTGCGAGTAGTGGTATTCGCCGCGCGGGATGATGTCGCCCACGTAGCCCGTCTTCACAGCGTCGTAGCCATACTTGTTCATGAGGTTGAAGGCATCCTCCATGTGGCGCTCGTAGTTGAGTGCTGCTGAAGAGGTCTCGTGGTGCATCATCAGCTTCACGCCCTTAGAGTGGGCATATTCGTTGAGATACTTGATGTCGAAGTCGGGGTAGGGAGTCACGAAGTCGAACACGTCGAGCTTCTGATGGCCGAACCAGTCCTCCCAGCCTTCGTTCCAACCCTCAACAAGCACCTCCTGCAATCCGTTCTTGGCAGCGAAGTCGATGTAGCGTTTCACCTCGGCGGTAGTGGCGCCGTGGGTGCCGTTGGGCTTGCACTTGGAGTAGTCGGTAGAGCCGAGTCGCACGGATGGCAGGTCGTTGGTGTAAGCCCATGTCTTGGTGCCAACAATCATGTTCCACCACACACCGCAGTATTTTGTTGGGTGAATCCACGACGTGTCCTCAATCTTGCACGGCTCGTTGAGGTTGAGCGTGAGCTTCTGCGAGAGCATGTCGCGGGCGTCGTCGCTCACGAGAATGGTGCGCCACGGAGTGTTGAACGGAGTCTGGATGAATCCCTTTCGACCCACAGCGTCGGGAGTGAGCCACGACTCGAAGGTGAGGGTCTTCTCGTCGAGGTTGAGGTGCATGGTAGGGTAGTCGAGGCAGGCAGCCTCATGGATATTGATGTAGAGTCCGTCCTTGGTCTTGAGCTGCAAAGAGGTCTGCACACCGGTGTCGGAGAACACGGTTGTGGACGAGTTGGCCTTGTAAGCCTCGCGGTTCTTCTGGATAACGGGGCGTATTCCGGTGAGCGGAGTTATCTGGTACTCATATTCCTGAGTGTCGTAGTCGCCCGGAATCCAATAGGCAGTATGGTCGCCAGTCATGGCAAACTGAGTGTGCTCCTCCTTGATGACGAAATAGTTGAGGTCCTGCTGCTGCGGGAACTCATAGCGCAATCCCATGCCATAGTTGTAGACGCGGAATCGGATTTTGATGTCGCGGTTGCTTGAGGGTTGGTTGAGGCTCACCTCCATCTCGTTGTAGTTGTTGCGTATGGTCTTGGTCTCGCCCCACACGGGAGTCCATGTCTCGTCGAAGGAGGAAGTCTTCGAGTCGGTCTCCTTGAAACCGTCCATGAGGTCGGTCTCCTTCATGCCCTTGGATGCGTGCTTGTCCTTGGCAAGTTCCAGTCCGAGGTGTGAGGGGTTAACAACTTTCTTGCCCTTGTAAGTCATTTCATACGTGGGGCGTCCGTTCTCTGTAAGGGAGAAAGTAAGGCTGACGTTGCCGTCGGGCGACTTGACAGTCTGTGCCGATGCGAAGGCTGGAAGGAGCGCAAGCATGGCTGCGATACTCTTGATATACATAATGTGAATGGTTGATTTATAATATTAAATGGAAGATTCTATCTATTTAGGTTTTTTATTTTCCGCTGCGAAATTACAAATAAAAGCCAAACCGTGGGAGAACAACCTTGATTTTATTAAGAATGTCGTCGTGCAAACGTTTGTATATGAGTTTTGAATTTTGAATTTTGAGTTTTGAGTTTTGAATTGTCGGCAGAGCCGATTTTGAATTTTGAATTTTGAGTTTTGAATTGTCGGCAAAGCCGATTTTGAATTATTCAATTTTGAGTTGAGAATTATTGAATTTTGAGTTGAGAATTATTAATTTAACTTTTGTCAATATGCAATTATTTGCTACCTTTGTCCGTCGGATAGCAATTTGCAACTAAAAATCACAGATTACACAACTAAACTCATTTAAAAACCATAATATATGATGAAGAACAACAGATTTAGGGCAATACTCATGGCAGTATTGATGCTCGGTTTTGTAGCCAACGCATTCGCCGGCGACACCGCCGCACGACTCGTTTACTCTCTCGACCGAGGCTTCGGCATCACAGGAAGCCGAGGCAATGTGGGCACTCCGCTCAAACAAGACTATGATGTGGCAATCCGCATCAACGACAAGCACTTCGTGGGCATGACCATCGCCGCCGTGCGTGTGCCTATCGACACGATGAGGAATCTGTCAGGACTGAAGGTGTGGCTCTCGAAGGAGCTGACGCTTGAGGTGGTAGACGGCAAGAAGGTGAACAAGCCCGACATCCTATCGCAGGATGCGGAGATGGGACAAGGATGGGTAGAGGTGGCACTGGACAAGCCATACACCATCACCGACGAGGGCGTGTACGTGGGCTACTCGTTCAAGATGGACGAGATGGACAACTCCAACAAGCGTCCGGTGCGCATCACCACAGAGCTGCATGAGGGCGGACTCTTCATGCACACATCGCGCAGCTACCGCAGTTGGACCGACGTGAGCGACCAGTGCAGCTCCACCATGCAGGTGCTACTCGACGGTGCGCCCAAGTATGCCGCCTCGGTGCTTGCCGGCTCTACATCCTATTTCGGCGCAACGGGCATCGAGAACCCTTTGACATTCTATGTGGAGAACCACGGCGCCGCTGGCGTGAAGTCGATTGACTACTCGTTCGAATACAACGGCAACACCTACACCGGACAACAGAAATTCCGGAAGGCCCTGTCGTCGGTGTATGGCGTGCAGACCTCCTTCGAGATAGACCTGCCCGTTGTCGACAAGAAGGACTACTATCCCGTGGAGCTGAAGATAACCAAGGTGAACGGCAACGACAATGAGGATGCCGAGAACCAGCTCACACAGCAGGTGTGCATCTTCGACAAGCTGCCCAAGCACCGCGCCCTGCTCGAGGAATACACAGGCACATGGTGTGGCTACTGTCCGCGCGGCTACGTGGGCTTGGCTGCCATGAACCGACTCTATCCCGACGATTTCATCGCTCTGTCGTATCACAACTCCGAGTCGGAGAGAAAGCCCGACCCAATGGAGGTGATGCCCGGCTCTGACTATCCAAGCAATATCTCTGGTTTCCCATCGGCTTGGCTCGACCGCGCATACGAGGTTGATGCCTACGGCGGATTCAACGCCTCGTCTACCGAACTTGGCATCGACGACGCATGGAAGGCTGTGTGCGGACTGCTTGCCGAGGCCAACATCGACGTGAAGGCAGAGCTTAACGCCGACAAGACAGCCGTTGAGGCTAAGGCAAACGTAAGCTTCCCGCTCGAAATCAACAACGCGCGCTATGGCGTGGAGTTTGTGCTTGTGGCAGACGGACTGACTGGCACTGCCGACGGATGGACTCAGAAGAACTACTATGCCAAGGGCAAGAACGGCACCGACTTCTCGGAGCCTGAGTTTGAGCAGTTTGTCGAGGCCAACGGCTATGTGAGCGGACTCGTGTTCGACGACGTGGCTGTTGCCACAACACGCCTTACGGGCGAAAACCAGTATCTGCCGGAGGCTATCGAGGAGGATAAGGTGTATGAACTGCCTGCCACATTCCAGCTCGCCAAGGTGAAGAACACGTCGGGCGAGAACATCGTGCAGAACGCCGACAACCTGCGCGTGGTGGCTGTGCTCATCGACTACAACGACGGCACTGTGGTGAACGCAGCCAAGACATTGCGCCTGGGCGAGGCTACTGGCATCAAGGGAGTGAACGCCGACGAGGACGGCAAGCCGGTTGAAATCTACGACCTCTCGGGACGCCGACTCAACTCGATGCAGCAGGGCTTGAACATCGTGAAGACTGCCGACGGACGCACGTCGAAGATAATCGTTAAGTAGTCGGAGACAATTAGTAAGTAAGAATATTAATCATTTAAAATTACCGCTTATGAAGACACTATTACTCGCAGCTGCCACATTGGCATCGGCTGCATCATTCGCGCAGACAACTGCCCCTTCCTTCCATCAGCCGAAGAAGGCTCAGGTGGCAATCGCCAAGACTCCAGCTCCCGCCTCTTTCCTTAAGGCGGCAAGCAAGGCTCCTGAGATGATCACCGAGCAGCCCGAGGGCAAGCTCTACAAGGACATGTATGGCTATTCCGAAGGCTTCATCTCGCAGTGGGGCATGATTTACGAGGACGTGAAGGACGGTGTTGCCCGCGACTTCGTGGTGGGCGACGACGGAAGCTACTACATGAAGAGTCCGATAAGCTTTCAGCCCACCGACTCGTGGATTAAGGGCGACAAGGCTGAGGGCGACACCATTGTGTTCAAGCTGCCGCAGCAGATATATACTCTCGATTATGGCGACGGCAACCCTATTAAATATTATGCGAGCCGCATGGTTTATCAGCAGATAGACGGCGAGAACCAGTATGTGATTGACGAGAAGTCGCAGGACATCAAGTTCGTGTGGCGCAACGACTCGCTCATCAAGTGCGAGAACGATGTGCTGCTCGGTATGTCAAGCGAGGCAGGCAGCTGGAACGGACTTGGCGACCTCGTGAGCGTTACTTCCATCTGTCCGTTTGTCAACGAGGCTCCTAAGGATATGTCGAAGGTGTCGAAGTATATCTTCAGCTTCCACCCGAGCGAGCGCACAACCACACAGCGCATCTCGCAGGTGGTGATCGAGGGCGACGACTTCTATGCCGACAACATCGACGCCAACATACCTGAGGCTTGGATTCACGGCAAGATAAAGGACGGCAAGGTGGTGTTCAGCGGAGCGCAGTTCCTCGGACTCGACAAGAACGCATCGCAATACCGCTTCAACTTCCCTGCCAACGTCTACTACGATGAGGAGACCTACATGACAGAGTATAAGACTCTCGACGATGTGTCGTTCGACTACGATGCTGCCACGGGCAACCTCTCCAACTGCAAGTATGGCTTCATGTCGAACTATGGCTACCGCCTTATCGCTCTGAACATGCAGGTGATGATGCAGCCTACATTTGAGGTATGGGACGGCATCGTGGCTCGCCCGCAGAACCCGAATGTGATGCAGTATGTTCCGGCAGAGACATCAAGCGGATGGGTGATATTCGACTTGCCGCGCAATAATGTGGAGAACAGCTTCATGGACCAGAGCAACGTCTACTACAACATCTACTTCGACGACGAGCTTGCCACATTCTATCCCGACCAGTATCTCGGAATAGAGGAGGAGATGACCGACGTGCCCGTTGACTTCAACGACACTCAGCGTTACGACTTCCAGTCGTTCGGCTCACAGCACCGCGTGGTTATCTACGACTCAGGCATCGCCCGTGTGGGCGTGAGAGCCGTGTATGTCAACGGCGACGAGCGTCTCTACAGCGACATCGTATACAGCGACGGTTCAGTAGTGACTGGCATCAAGAACGCTTCAGCAGATGCCAAGACAATGAGCGTGACCTACTACGACCTCGGCGGACGCAAGGTGCAGAATCCTAAGCACGGTGTGTTCGTAAAGAAGACTGTCATGAGCGACGGTAGGGTGAAGACGGGAAAAATGGTAGTGGAATAAAAAAACAATTTAATATTAATCGTATGAATAAACTTCTAATTACTTTAGCGGCATTAGCTGTTTCTACGGCAGTAAATGCACAGAAAGTCTATTCAACCGACTTCGCCTCAGAGGACGAATTTGCAAAATGGACAGTTATTGATGCCAATAATGATGGCATTACATGGGTTTATAATGCCGAAGGCTCGCAGTCGAAAGTATTTTATGCTTATTCTGCTTCAAATGATGCCGACGACTGGTTTATCTCTCCTGAGATAACACCTACTGCAACGGGTAAACTTATGGTGAAGTACACTACCTATGGTACTTCTAATGGTGAGAAACTCGAAGTCTACACTGGTGCTACAGCCACGGTTGAAGGCATGACAGAGTTGCAAGCCAAGAACGACAAGGTGTTTGCCGAGCGTACTTCAGAGTATTTCTTCTACAACGCTACCGAGGGTGTGCCATTCCGTGTGGGTTTCCACACAACAAGTCCTAAGGACCAATGGCGTTTCTACATGTGCGAGTTCAGCGTGCAGCAAGTGAATAAGGTGGTCGACTTGCAGGTGGACAAGATTCTGAGTCCTGAGTCGGGCGACAACCTAAGCAATGAGGAGACTGTAAAGGTGCATGTTGTGAACAACGGTCTGGATGCTTCCGACAAATTCGAGGTGGCTTATCAGATTGACGGTGGTGAGGTTGTGACCGAGAAGGTTGACCGCTCACTTGCTCCTGGCGAGGATATGGAATATACCTTCAACACCAAGGCCGACCTTTCTACCGCACGCCATAAGTATGCTGTCAAGGCTTACACTATAGAGCCTAATGACATAAATACAGACAACGACTCCATTGCTGTGAATGTGCGTCATGGTGGTGCCGTTACTCCTCCTTACTCATGGGGTTTTGAGCCAGGCGATGACTGCGACGATTTCAAGTTCTACAATCTCAATGAGGACGATGGCACGTGGAAGGTTTATCAGGCTATCTACATGAACATGGCTCGTACGGGGTATGGCTGTCTTGCTTACAACTACAACAAGCAGAACGATGCCAACGACTGGGCTATGCTCGACCCTATAAAGGTTGAGGCTGGCAACTATGTTTTGCGTTATTGGTACTCGGGTTCTGACGGTCACACCGAGAAGCTTGGTGTATACTGGGGCAATGGCAACACACCTGAAGATATGACCAACAAGATTGACGAGCAGGAAGTAGAGCAGGGTCATTATCAGGAGGCATTCAAGATTATCAACTTCGACAAGCCACAGACTATATACCTTGGCTTCTACTCTTACAGCGACAAGGACGAGAACTGGCTTACCATTGACGATGTGCAGTTCTATAAGGCCTCGAGCGATGCTGTTGACCTTGTGGTAAAGGATGTGAGCATGCCTTTCGAGTATGTGCGTACTCCTAATAACAAGGACGTTCAGTTCACTATCCAGAATGTAGGTATCAAGGATGCCAACGGCAAGGTGATTGTGACTGTTGACGGCGAGCAGACTGCGGATGTGGAACTTAAGATGAAGGCTCAGGAGATAAAGAATCTTACTGCAAAGGGTGTGCTCGAAGGTCTTGAGGCAGGCAAGCACACTGTTAAGGTGGCCATTGAGAGCGACGACGACAACATGCCTGAGAATAATATCATGGAGAAGGAAGTGAATGTTCTTGGCAATCCTTTCTTGTTCTATGACTTTGAGGGAGAAGAAATTCCTTCTGACCTTAGCTTCTATGTGGGCGATGATGGTACAGTAAATCCGGATGCCGGCGACGAGTTCAACGAAGAGGGCTGGGGCTTGTTCAAGATTCAGAAGCACGAAATGTTCGGTGAGTATCTGCTTGCAGGCACAAGCTGGATTGACGGAGCAACTCCCGACCGCTGGCTCATCCTTCCACAGGTTCATGTCTCAGGCGAGAACGCATGTCTTGTTTGGGATGCAATGTCGTTCAACCAGATGTTGCTTGAGGACTACCGTGTTAAGATTTCTGACGGCTCAGGCAATCCTGCCGATTGGTGGTACACTACAGAGACTGAGATAAAGGGTGAGACGATTTCTCCTAAGACACGTGGCGTAAGCCTTTCAAAGTACAATGGCAAGGACATATACATCGCTTTCAATCTTGTCACCAAGAAGGGTGAGGTTCTCTGCCTCGACAACATTGGCATATATGGCGATGTTACTACAGGCATCAGCAATGTAAGCGGAGGTGCCAAGGGCATGTTCATTGTCGACAACGACAACTTTGGTGCTGTCGATGCTAAGTCTGTTACGGTAACAGACATGAGCGGACGTACCGTGCTTAGCGTAAATGGCAGCTCGGCTAAGCTTGCCGGCTTGCAGCCTGGCATGTATGTAGGTGTTGCCAAGTATGCAGATGGCAGCTCTAAGACATTGAAGTTTGTCAAGAAATAAGGCATTTGCTAATTATTAGCGTATGACAATAAAAAAAGGGTTATGGTAGCAATATCATAACCCTTTTCACGTATTTTGTAAAAAGCATGTATTTTTTTGTGTATTCAATCGTAAATTAGTATTTTTGTATCGGCTTAAGCCAACTGATGTAATGTCTCTTTGCAAATACTAACCCAAACCCCTACGGAATATCACCCCCCCCACTTATGGGATTGTTCCACGTAACCCCTCGCAGATTAATTTTTTAAACTAAATAATATTATGATTAAAAATTACTTCATTTCAGCACTTCTGTTCTGTGGTGTTTCGCTCATGGCAAATGCACAGGACACTAAGGTGAATGTGCTCTACCTTGACGGTACGCCCCATGTGGTGCAGATGTCGCAGGTGGCTAAACTTAAGGTGTCGGGCGACGACGTGTTGCTTTTGGCTCACGACGGTTCGGCTGTTGCAACGCACAAGATTGCCGACATCGACAAGATTGAGCTTACGTCAATCGCTACATCCGTGGCCTCGCTCAACAAGAATCAGGCTATCACCATCCGCTACAACGGCTCTAACATCACAGCCGAGGGAATGGCCGACGGCAAGACTCTCGACGTGTATGCTGCCGACGGAGCAGCCGTAGCCAAGGCTGTGGCTCGTGGCGGCAAGGCCACTATCGACGTGTCGGCTCTCGCAGCCGGAGTATACGTGGTTAAGGCCGAGGGACAGTCGCTCAAGATGATGAAGCGATAAGGCCCTGGCACGAAGGCATAGTGTGTACAAAGAAAAATATCGTTTATTACGTACAAGACTGAAAAAACAATGACAAAGAAAATATTATTCCTTTTCGCCATGATCTTAGGCTTCGCAATGCAGACTATGGCGGCAAAGGCGGCAGCACCTGACAGCGTGTTTGTCGTGAAGAACGGACGTATCGTGTCGGCCTATGAGGTGGGCAAGGATGTAGACAATATCACATTCGCCAAGAAGGCGGTGCTCGAGGGCAACTCATTGGTAGTGGGCGACGAGGTGGTTAACCTCAAGTCGGCTCTCGTAACCTATCAGGGCGCGTATATGTATGTGTACCTCTCGGTGAAGGAGTCGGTAAGCTCTGTGGCTGATGTGGCTACCGACAAGTATGTGCAGATCGTGATGACTCCGAGCCTGCTCGACGAGAACATCAACTTCGACACATTCGCCGACGATTTCGACGAGGAAGAGGACTTCTTCCAGATGATGTACATGGACCCCGTGAAGTATGAGGAGGACGACAACTACGAGCCTATTGTATTCACATTCGACGACTGGAGCGACTACTTCAGCGGCGGCTCTCTCTATGTGAACATGGAGGACGACAACCTGAAGGTGAACTTCGACTGCAAGCCTCTTGAGAACGGCGAGGCTTTCGCCGGACAGTATGAGGGCGAGTTTGTTGAGGTGGCTCAGAACCCCTACTTCTTCAATGTAGACGGCAAGACTATGGAGCTGCGCTCTGCATTCCAGGAGAAGGTGGCAGACGGCATCGCCTTCTATCTCACTCCGGGCAACATCGACAATGCCACCGACCTTGTGAACACATATTACTATGCACGCCTCTTCGTGCCTACAAAGGAGATGGACGGCACCGACATCGACATCAACGGCAACCGCGAGTATGAGCTTACTTTCTACGACAACGTGAGCGACATCAACAACCCGCAGCAGATTTCTCTCAGCAACGGTAAGACAGGCAATGCTACTGGCTACGTGAGTGTGCTCGACCGTGGCGACGGAAGCTACACCCTCACCATCGACGTTGAGAACATGGGCAATGAGGGCAACCGCAGCTTCCAGGCTTTCTATCGTGGCACTCCTGCCGTATACGACCTCACATTGCCAAGCGAGTACACCGTGGCTGGCAGCGAGCCCGTCACCCTTAAGTCGTGCGTGGTAGTGGTTGACAGCAGCGACGAAGACCGCGACATGTACACCGTTTACCTCTCAAGCAAGGAGGGCGTGACAACTGTTGAGGGAATGGCCGACGCCGACATCGTGCTCACCGTGCCCGGTGATTTCATCAACGACGACATGACTCACGGATTCTCTGGCACCGACATCAACGCCATGCTCTCTGTCGCATACGACGGTGATACATATTGCCAGGCTACAACAAGCGACCCTGTCACATCTATAGCAGTAGGCGGTAACATCAAGGCTACACTCAACGCCGGAAAGGGCAACTTCGACTTCACGGTGTTCGGAGCAAGCAAGTTCGGAGGCAATATTAAGGGACACTATGAGGGTGAGGTCACAAAACTTACAAAGTAAAGGAGATAAAAGACAATGAAAAAGACAATATTTTCAGCTATCATACTCGCTGCCGCCTCTTTCGCGTGCAACGCACAGGCGCAGCAGAAGGTAATGCTCAACAAGGGCGATCAGACTGTTGAGACTGTGAAGCTCGGCGCCGACGATTATATCGCTTTCGGACGCCCCGAGGGAGTGCCCGTGCAGAAGGACGTGGAGGTTGTGTCTACTGAGGTGGGCAAGAACTACGTGTCGTACAAGGTGGAGACCAAGGTGGCAGACAAACTGTACAGCCACGTGCTGCTCAAGAAGTCGTATGTGGAGTTGCTCTCTATCCAGATGAACAACTACTTCGACGAGAACGACAAGGCGGCTCTCGACAATATCTTCCGCACTCTGATCCTTGCAGGATATGGCGAGGTGTCGATGGGCACCCAGTCGTTCACCATCAAGGACGGCGAGAAGGATTCTTCGGGCGGAATCAACTTCATCCCAGGCGGACAGGAGTATTACCTCGTCACCGCAGGCATCACTATGAATGGCGACGAGCCTTCGCTCGACAACGACATCAACTACGTGATGGTGCGCACAAAGGACCCCGGCGTGAGCAGCGAGACTCTTACTGTGGAGTACAAGGGCGTGAACGACAATGGCAATGCTTGGTTCGACGTGCAGTCGGGCGAGGGCATCGGCTCGTTGTATTTCGTGTTCGGCACATCTGCCTCTATCGACGAGTTCATCAACACCTACAGCTACGACTATCTCATGTTCACACAGGCTAACCAGTTCACACGCGAGCAGTGGAACACTCTCACCGATGATGAGCATGTGTGGAATGTGGGCAAGGAAGCCGACTACAACTTCTATGCTCTCGGCATCGACGGCAACGGCGACTGGGTGAAGGCCGAAATCAAGAATCTCCACCTCAAGCCTTCGGTAAGCAACGATTGCCCCGTAGTGGACATCACCAACAAGATGTGTGTGGATGGTGAGCTTGCCATCCAGTATAGCATCAAGTCGAAGGCCAAGGAGATTAAGTCTGCCAAGATGCTGCTGATGAAGTCGGACAAGTGGGACGACGCGCTCAACGAACTCATGAAGATAAAGGAGGGCGACGACTACAAGTACAACCAGCCTTCGGAGGCATGGGCCGACTATATGGCTACTGCCGATAAGGCTGTCGACGTGACCGACGCTGTGAAGGCTCTTGGCAACACTCTCAACTACAAGAAGACCTTCGCCGACGACGAGCGCGGATGGTATGTGGCTGTGCTTGCCGTGACCGATGAGTTCGGCACAACAGTAACACGCGCCACTTTCCACTCACACCTCGGCGAGGAAGAGAACTGGGACATCCTCTCACGCACCTTCCCCGTAAAGGATTCTGCCAAGGTAAGCGCCGCCAAGGGCATGGCTCCGATGAATGGCCGTGTGGCTGGCGTGGCTAAGCGCAAGTAAAAGCAAGTGCTCATCGTATATATGAGCGGCAATCTGTAGGAGGGTATGGAAGGGATGCCATACCCTCCTACAAAATAAGTAAAGATAATTCTGAACTGTTACTTTTTTCTTCTTATTTGCTCAATGAAAGCATTATTCATCCTCATATTGTCGTTCTTCGCATCTGTTGGTTCTATTGCACAAGATGCGAATTTTAATATTGAAGCCGACCTGCAAAGGCTCGACTCCGTAGTTGCTAATAGTGCTAACTACGACCATCAGAAACAGCAGAACATCAACCTCATAAAGCGCTCCATGGGAGCTTATGTCACCCCTATGGAACGCTACAACTACTATAAGCGCCTGTACGACGAGTACATGAAGTTTGACAGCGATTCTGCAAAGCATTACGCTTCGTTGTGTCAGGAGGTGGCAAGCCGTGCCAATATGCCCGACCTCGAACTCATGTCAATATTCGACAGAGCGTATATCATGATTATATGTGGAGAACTGATTGATGCCCAACAGCTTCTGAATAAAATATCAACTCCCATTGAAAGCATGTCGGACGATGTACGTATGAAGTATGCGATATTGATGTTTGAGTATCGCATACATCTTGACATGAAAGAATTTATGGAGAGGAAGCTTGTAAACAATGCTGAACAGCTTGCAGTATGGAACAAATACAGCATTTATCTGCCCGATGATATGTGGCAGAAGCATTACTATGAGGCTTTGCTTACACGTAAAGATATTCTGAAAACATTGTTGGACGAGTTGAAAAATACGCAGCAGCCGTCGCTCAAGGCAGCTATGCTGTATATATCCATTGCTGATCAATACAATAAAAAGACTAATGATGAGAATGTGTTCTTGCACTATCTCATACTCTCGGCTATCAACGACATAAAAAGTTCCAACCGTGAGGCTTCGTCGCTTCTGTACATCGTCAATCTACCTTACATCTGTGCCGGCACCGAGCGTGCCTTCAACTATGCCATGCTGTGCACCGAGAATGCCAAGAGCTTTAACGATCAGGGCCGCAGTTTTGACATCGTCAAGGCTCATGCCAAGATAACGCGAGCCTATCAGAAGCGTCTGGAGAATTATATTATGCTTTGCCTCATCTGTATGGCGCTGCTTGCGGGAACTGTAGTGGCTGTGGTACTGCTGTACCGCAATGTGGTGAAGAAGCGCAGGGCGCAGGCAGTGCTGCTCAAGCAGATAGAAACGGCAAACGCTTCGCTTGAAGAGTCGGTAAAGAACGAGAATGCGACTCTCGAAAAACTTAAGCATTCTAACGGTCTGTTGCGCGAAGAGATAGCCTATCACAACCGCAACTTTATCAACGTTTATCAACTCGTGACGAAATATATAGCCGATGTGCAGGCTTTCAAGAAGTCGGTGTTCAATCTCATCACGTCGGGCAAGATTGACAAGGCGCGTAGCGAACTGAAGTCGCAGACCAATACAGAGGGTTATCTACAGAACTTCTTCGTGCATTTCGACCAGGCTTTCCTTGCCTCACATCCCGATTTCGTGGAGCGTTTCAACAGCCTGCTCAAGCCTGAGTGTGCCATTCTTCCGCCTGCAACAGACCGTCTTACGCCCGAGCTCCGCATCTATGCCCTCGTCAGCATGGGCATCACCGACAGCGTCAGCATAGCCGAGTTTCTGCATTATTCGCCTCAGACCATATACAACTATCGTCTGCGTGTGCGCCATAACGCATGCATACCCGAGAAGAACTTTGCCGACGCCGTCGCACAGATGTATGCCGACGAGTAGGGCTTGATTGTTTTATAACTCTACTTCCAGAATATATTGTCCATCGGCAAACTCGTTGAGGCAAGAGCCTACTATCATTTCTGCTGAGGCATGAGGCACGGACGTACTGTCTCTGTCACCTTGCCCTCAACGTTCACTGTTGATGTGAGAGGCTTCATGTCGGCAGCGTTCTTTGCCACCATTACAGTATACAGACCGCCTTCAACCTGCCACTGGCTGGCAGCTTCGTTGAATGATGCGAGGCTCTCGTAAGGAATTGTCATGCTTACGGTCTGGCTCTCGCCCGGGTTCAGTTTGCGTGTCTTGGCGAATGCCTTAAGCTCGCGTGCGGGCTTGTCCATATCCTTGCCAGGAGCGGCAACATAAGTCTGAACAACCTCCTTGCCTGCCACCTTGCCAGAGTTTTTCACCTCCACCTTTACGGTGATGTCACCCTTGGCGTCGGTTGTTACCGAAGGTTTGCCATACTTAAAGTTGGTGTAGCTCAATCCATAACCGAATGGATAGGCGACGGGAACGTTCTTTGTGGTGTAGTAGCGGTAGCCTACGTATACGCCGTCGTTGTATTCGGTGTAGTCGAAATTCTTGCGTGTGCCCTCGGTGCGCACGTTGGCGAAGCCCTTCAGAGCCTCAGTCAGCTGGTCGTCGTTGATGTCGTCTGGGGTCGGGAAGTCGGCTTTTGAAGGCACGTCGTTGTAGCTCATAGGCCATGTCATAGGCAGACGGCCCGAAGGGCTCTCCTTGCCCACGAGGATGTCGCTTACGGAGTTGCCACCCTCCTGGCCCGGAAGCCATGCTGTGATGACAGCGTCGGGAGCGTCAATCCAGCTCTTTGTCTCTACTACACCGCAAACGTTCAGTATCACAACCACCTTCTTGCCTGCCTTGTGGAACGATGAGCACACGTCGCTTATCATCTTCTTCTCGGCAGCGGTGAGGTTGAAGTTGTCCGAGATGTAGCGGTCGGCAAACTCGCCCGATGTCTTGCCGATGGTGATGATGGCTACGTCGTTGTTCTTAGCAATGCTCTGCATGTTCACCTTAGCGAGGTCCATTTCGGGGATAAGGTGCTTGGGCAGGAATGCGGCAAACTGGCTTGTCGACTTAGGCATCTTGGCTGTAGCCTCTGGAATATAAGCCTCGTAGGTAGCCTTCAGCGAGTTGTCGATGTTGAATCCAGCATTCTTCAGTCCGTCGATGAGGCTTACCACGTATGCATGGTTAACGTCGCCCGAACCGGTACCGCCAGCTATGAAGTCGTAGGATGTGCGGCCAAATACTGCCACATTCTTCACGTTCTTCTGGATAGGCAGAGTGTTCTTGAGATTTTTCAGCAATACCATACCCTCCAGAGCGGCGTTGCGTGTCACGAGAGCGTGAGCCTTGAGGTCGGGGTTGTTGTCAGCCACATAACCCTTATAACGCGGAGTCTTGAGGATATATTCAAGGATGTGCTTCACGTTGCGGTCGATGATTTCCATAGAGAGATGTCCGTTGAGCACAGCCTTCTTCAGTTCTTCGCGTTGCGACAACTTACCTGGCATAAGCAGGTCGTTGCCTGCCTCCATCTGAGCTGTAGCATGCTGTCCGCCGTACCAGTCGGTCATCACCATACCCTTGAATCCCCACTCATGACGGAGTATCTCGGTCACGAGGTCGCAACGCTCGCTGGTCATGGTTCCGTTCACCTTATTATACGATGTCATGATAGTCCAGGGCTGAGCCTCCTTTACGACAATCTCAAACGGCTTCAGATAAATCTCGCGGAATGTGCGCGGAGTTCCGATGACGTTGTTGCTTGTGCGGTTGGTCTCCTGATTGTTGAAGGCGAAGTGCTTGAGCGAAGTGCCCACACCATTGCTCTGAACGCCGTTGACCATTGCTGCACAAATCTTGCCCGAGAGCAACGGGTCTTCCGAGTAATACTCGAAGTTGCGCCCGTTGAGCGGATTGCGGTGGATATTGGTGGCAGGTGCGAGCAGAACGTCAACTCCGTAGTGCTTCACCTCGTCGCCCATGGCTGCGCCAACTTGTCCTACGAGTTCGGTGTTCCAAGTGGAACTCATCACGGTTTCTATTGGAAAATGGGTGCAATAGAAAGTCTGAGAGCAACCTTCGCGCTTGGGTTGGATGCGCAAGCCTGCAGGACCGTCGGCAACTACTGTCGCCGGAATGCCTAATCTTGGAATAGCATTAAGCTGACCGGCAGCACCAGGAACCAGTTCGGCTGAAGAACCGATTGTAGCTGTAGCATCGGTCTTCTCGTTGCCAGCCGAGCCGATGAGCACGTTGAGCTTCTCGTCGAGAGTCATCGCGTTGATTACTTTTTCTATTGGATCAACTCCCAGCTTGGGAGTCTGTGCTTTTGCGCCCATAAATAATGTGGATGCGCAAAGAGTTAATAATTTTGCCTTTAGCATAGGTTTACGATTTTTGTTTTTTGTCTGGTGCAAAGTTACTAACTATATTTGTTCACATGTCCTATGTGTAAGTGGAAAAGTAAACTCTGTTGAATTTTAAGGTATTGGTAATAAGTAGGTTAATAAATAGCATATAAGCTCTAAAGTAAACTTTAAAACATTAGTATATAACGGGATTTGTTGTTGAATAAATGAATACAAAAAAATATCGCTCAAGAATTAAAAACCTTGAGCGATATTTTTAGTACATCCGATATTTTGAGAGATACCAGTTGTTGTCATTTATCTGTAAAAATTATACATGGTATCTATGTCACTTATGTCACTTTTTTTCATAAAAACATTTTTTTTATCACTCCTGATACCGGATGAACCTTATAATTCTACTTCCAGAAGAGTTTGTCCATAATCTCGTATCGTTTCTCCATATCTGGATTCTGCTTTACAAATGTGTTCACATCTATTTGAAGAACGGGAGCGATGGACTTTCCGTTTGTTGTAGGCCAGTCAACCAGACCAAGACCGTTAGGATTGCCAGTCTTCACAAAGTTGACATAGTAGTTGCTGAAGATGTCCGACACGATGTAGTCTTCCGGCTGCCAGTCGAACACGCGGTTTGTGGGCAATGTGCCCATGGCATACTCGATGTCGGCAGAGTGTACGGCACCAATGTTCTTGGGAGCGGCAGGAGTGTCGGATGTCTTGTCCTGAACGCCGCCTGCAAGACCGGCAACCTTGTCCTTCAACACCATATCGGGACGTGGATGACAGTAGCGGTAGCGATAGACGGGCTGTCCGCCTGTGAGCTTGTGCATGTTGCCCCACTTCCATGTGGAGTAGTCGAGGAAGAGGTCGCCAGCAAGATCATTGCCCGGCTGCTTCATCACGTCGGCATCCGTGTTGAGGCCATAGAGCTTGAAGAGTTCGTCGGTAGCGTCGCCGAAGGTGGCTTTTACGGCGTTTTTCAAGTTCTCCACTGTGGGAGCCTTGCCGTAGAGAACGGCCATGACGTTCATCTCCTGGTTATTGCCTCCGATGAGCAATGGCACCTTTGTCTGCTCGCCATCAGCAAATACGTCGTAAGGCTGTTTTGTCCAGAAGTATCCGTCGATATTGAACGTGGGTATGTTCTTCACTTTAGCCTTCTTCATCAGTTCCTCGGCAGATAGGGCACGCAGGTCCTTGATGTTCTTGCAGCCAATCTCCTTAGTTATTTCCAAGCCCTTGGTCTCAGCCTCCTTAAGAGTGGCAACCTTCTTCATACCGATCACCGAACCGCTCGAACCCATTGCCTGAGCAAACAGTCCTTGGCACAAAGGCGAAGCCATGAGTGCGCTTACCGACATAGAGCCTGCCGACTCGCCTACGATTGTGATGCGGTTGGGGTCGCCGCCAAAGGCTGCGATGTTGTCCTTTATCCATTTGATGGCAGCCACTTGGTCGAGGAAGCCATAGTTGCCCGAGCCTTTATAGGATGTCTCCTTCGAGAGCTGCGGATGTGCGAAGAAGCCAAAGATGCCCTCGCGGTAGTTGGCTGTCACGGAGATGATGCCCTTGCGTGCCATAGCGTCGCCCGCATAGCGAGGCTCGCTGCCACTGCCAGCCATCAGTCCGCCACCGTTGAAGTAGATAAGCACAGGCAAGTGCTCGTCCATCTTCTTTGCCGGAGTCCAGATATTGAGATACAGGCAGTCCTCGCTCATCTTCTTCGTGCCGAAGTTCATGTCGCCGAAGATATTCTCCTGCATAGGGTTTGGGCCGAATTCCTTGGCTTGGCGCACGCCCTGCCATTTCTCTACAGGCTGCGGGGCCTTCCATCGAAGGTTGCCCACTGGAGGGGCGGCAAATGGCACTCCCTTGAAAGTCTTGATGCCCGATAGGTTGATGCCTTCGAGTGTGCCCTCTGCAACGTTTACTCTTGTTGGTTGCTGTGCAAACACAACTCCCGTGAGTAGTGTTAGCACGAATGTCATTAATGATTTTCTCATTGTATATTGTTATTTGGTTATAATCTGCAAAAGTAACATTTTTTAGTTAAAACATGCAGATTGTTTGTCTTAATAATATTTAGTTGCTTGTACATTATTAGTAGACAACTCCCAACTTGTCACACAACTGTAACATCTTTGACACCGTTTGACAATAAAATAAGCTGAACTTTGCAGCAGAAATAAAAACAAGTAGAAAACAATGAAACAGACAAAAGCTACATTCATGTCTACACTCGCGCTCTGTCTCGCTTCTATCAGCGGCATGGCACAAGAGGCAGAACAACCGTCGCCAGTAAATGTGCACGGAACCATCCGCTCAAAGTACGAATACCAAACCGAGGAGGGCGAGGGACGCTTCGAGGTGCGCAATGCCAGAATAAGTGTCGACGGACAGCTTTCTCCAATCATATTATATAAGGCGGAAATCGACCTCTGCGACGAGGGCAAGATAAAGATGCTCGATGCCTACACACGCTTGAAGCCTGCCAAGGGACTGCAGTTTACTATTGGTCAGATGCGTGTGCCCTTTACTATCGACGCTCACCGCTCGCCGCATCAGCAGTATTTCGCCAACCGCTCGTTCATAGCCAAGCAGGTGGGCAATGTGCGCGATGTGGGTGCGTCGCTTGGTTATTCGATGAATGTAGGCTTCCCAATCATACTCGAGGCAGGACTCTTCAACGGATCGGGACTCACCAACCAGAAGGACTATTGGACCAACAGCATCAATTATTCTGCCAAGGCGCAGATGTTCTTCCCCGGAGGATGGAACCTAACGCTGAGCACACAGAAGATAAAGCCGGATAATGTGACCATCAATATGTATGATGCTGGCATATACTGGCAGTCGCATGGTCTGCACATCGAGGCAGAGTATCTCTACAAGCATTATTCCGACGATGCCTTCAAGGCTGTGCATGCTGTTGACGCATTTGCAAGCTACGACATTCCCACAAGCCCGAAGAGCGTCATCCGCTACGTTACTCCGCTTATTCGCTACGACTACATGAGCGACCATAGCGACGGTATGCGCTATCTTGATGGCAAGGCCAATGAGGCAGGTAAGCTTATTGTCAACGACTATCAGCGCTCGCGTCTTACGGGTGGTGTGACGCTTAGCTTGAAGAAGCCATTCGTCAGCGACATCCGCGTGAACTACGAGAAGTATTTCTACAAGAACAATGGCGTGCCACGCCCGTCGGAGAAGGACAAGATTGTAGTGGAATTTATGACTCGATTCTAAGTTCTAAGTTTTTAAAGTGATATATTGGTAGGAGACTATGGCTTTCTTGTCGTAGTCTCCTATTTCTACATTATAGAAAAATAATGTGTTAAAATTATTATTTTATAGCAAAAAGTTTGGAGTATAAATTTATTTGTTTAATTTTGCAACCGTAACAGCGTTTGAATGTATATTAAAACGTATTTGAACCTAAAACATTTAATATGAGCTATAATAAATTTTTGAATAAAATTAACAGAGATTTAAATATTTATGCACATAACAGCGCATAATTCTCCTGTCCGCTCGTCGGGGCTGACTGCGCAGCCCCTTGCCGCTCGGCGTTCCCTCCGCAAGGGGTATTTTATTTCTTGGCGGAAATGAAGCCGTCAACGTATTCCTTGCCCTGCGTGACTACGGCAAAAGCCTGTCTTACAAGTTTGTTTGCCACGGCAATGACAGCAACTTTACCAGGTTTGCCATTGGCACGAAGACGGTCAAAGCAAGCTTTGCACTCCGTGTTACAGCGCAAGGACGAGAAAGCGGCAACATAAAGTTGACTGCGTAGGTATGAGTCACCATTGCGGTTTATATGTCCTTTGAGGTTGACTGATGTACCCGACTGCTGGTATGTCGGTGACAATCCAAGGTAACGAGTCAGTTGTTTAGCGTTGTCAAAGTAAGTGAATCCACCAGTTGCGACAATAAGCGCAGTGGCTAACGTTACTCCGATACCCTTAATGGATGTCAACAAGTCCATCTGCTTCCTGTACTCAATGTTTGCAAGTGAGAAAAGTTCTTCTTCCATTTCCTTGATTTGTTTCATTAGAAACTTCACGGTCTTGTCGAGGATCTTCTTGCACACTGAATCAATGAATGGCAGTGCTTCCATAGACTCCTGAAGGTTTGTGTTAGCATTGAGTTGCTTCTTCAGTTGCCGTAATACTGTGCGCTTCTGCTTGAGCACCATCAAAGAATCGCTACGGAGTTTAAATGGCGCAGGATTCATCTTCTCACCATACATAGCTATCATGCGTGCGTCAATCTCGTCTGTCTTGACAACTGAGAGCATGACACGTGCGAAGTTCTTTATCTTGAGAGGATTTTCCATACTGACTGTAATACCAGCTTTGGACAGCAAGTAAACAAGCAGCATACTGTAGTTGCCAGTCGCTTCCATGACACAGTGTGTGTCTTCTGGAGTGATTGTCAGGATGAACTTATGGACACCCTTGGTGGTGTTCTCGAAAGTTTTCGTTTCACTGCTTTTGGCAGATGAATAAGCGACTACAAAAGTCGCCTTGCTGACATCAATACCTACGTAATTCATATAGTGTGACATATTTTAAAAAACAACATCATACATTGTGAGCCATCATCGCGAAATGCGGGGTCTATGCCCAATGAGCTATCCGGTTTCTAATGTAGGAAGTGTGGGGGCAAAACATATTTAACAGTCTTTATAGCTAATGAATAATCGGTCTTATTCCACACTTGATGTTGGATATTTATACAAAATTACAAATTTAAATTAATATACGATGAATTACATCAAGCATTTACTCAAGTCCTACCCCGTGACCTCATTCTATATCCTCACGATATGGATACTGTGTTTCGCAAGCATCCCCCAGACGCCACTCGACAACGTGACGCTGATAGACAAGTGGGTTCACACGGCCATGTATCTCGGCACATTCGGCACTTTATGGCTGGAATATCTACGCCGCCACAAGCACAAATGCGACATAGGGGGAGGATTCCGCTACGAGATAAACAAGGGCAAGCTGTTCCTGCTTGCATGGCTCGCGCCAGTAATTATGAGCGGACTTATAGAGATACTGCAAGACACATGCACTGGAGGAAGAAGGTCGGGCGAATGGCTCGACTTTGCTGCCAACTCTATTGGCGTTACGTTGGCGGCAATATGCGGTATAGTAGCGTTGCACTTTAAACGCAGACAGTAATAAACACAAAAGAAAATCCCCAGAAACAAGTTATACCTGTTTCCGGGGATTCCATTTTTTATACTAACCTATAACG